>Ga0075120_10000248_pt1 | contig 44897 bp, 29 predicted proteins | sample AntAceMetag02UKL_FD_69792 | JGI IMG/M metagenome (GOLD analysis project Ga0075120, IMG submission 69792) | Saline lake microbial communities from Ace Lake, Antarctica - Antarctic Ace Lake Metagenome 02UKL | ecosystem: Environmental > Aquatic > Non-marine Saline and Alkaline > Saline | place...
GGATATATGATCAGAGGTTTTGAAAAATCAGGCACCTGGAAAGCTATCATCATCTCCGGTATTTTGTTTGGAGTCTTCCATCTTGATTTCTTCCGCCTGCTTCCTGCAGCTCTGATGGGAATATGGTTAGGTTATCTGCTCATAAAAACAAAGAGTATTTTTATCACTATGCTGGCTCATGCCCTGCATAATTCATCAACTGTAGCATTATCAAAATGGGGTGATCAAATCCCCTTCATGGCAAATATCATGAAAACCGGCGAGATACCGTTCAGTCTGCTGATTTTCAGTATTGCTGCAATTATTTTTATTGGCTGGCTGCTGCATAGGATAAATACTACGGAAGAGTTTCCTCGTGAACTATCAACCGGATAACCTCTATCAAGGGATCATACTAAAAAAAACTATCTATCGCGAAACAAGTATTATCTGCAATATTCTCACGCCTCAAGATGGCAAGATCACATTACTGGCAAAAGGAGTAAGACAACCTAAAAATCCTAACTTCGGTTTATTGCAGATCCTGGCAGAACTGGAATTCTCTACTCATAGAAAAAAAGACTCTGAATGGCATATCCTGAAAACCTGTGAACTCCAGCAAACTTATGAGAATGCAAACTTTCAAACTACTGCGGTGCTCCAGGCTGGAGCTGAGCTCTTTGACCAAATGATCATCCCTGTCCAGGAAGCCACTACCTATTTTACTCTACTCAAAAACTACCTAAGCTATTCTCAAAAATTTGATAATAACTCTATTGCCCTTTTCTGGCGACTGCTGCTAAGGTTATTTGAGCTAAACGGCATCACTCTTGACCTCATGCACTGCGTTTCCTGCGGAAGAGAGACATCTCTATTTAACGGCTATCACCTCCAAAAACATGGATTCATCTGTCCGCAATGTGAAACCAACACTTTCCCGCTGATGATTGAGAAACTAACAACCGAAGAACAGGAATTAATAAAAATCCTACCATCAATTGGTAACAAGCTGAATGACATCTCAATATCCTCCACTGATGCCAGACAGATCACTCACATCCTGATGTCCCATCTGAACCTTCATTTCAATGATCACTTCAACCTCAAAAGCCTTAAACTAATTAATTCAGTTAAAATATAATTGGTATTTGCATCTTATCTAATGAAACGGTACAAATTTCTCCATATATATTCTTAATTAAGGTATTCACTAAGGTAAAGCCCTATAGACCTAGATTGATACGAAGTAATAATCTGGATTTGATGCCACTTCCACCAGTACAAAATCCGCTAAATCCTGCAAATTCTGTAAATCCTGAACCTGACAAATGCACCATCCCCCTATACTAAAATCCACAAATCTCAGATCAAGATTTCGTACATAAACAATCCCTTATCCAATTATATATCCTCAATATTTTACTTGATTCCACTTCTGGTACTTAAACACTTTCGGAAAGTTATCTAACAGAAATGAAATGATCTTCTTACACTCTGCAAAAATTTCTTTGCCTTTTTTATCATTTCCCATTGCTTTGTAGATATTTGCCAGTTTGTAATAAGAAATCCCTAGGTCTTCTAACAAGTTAAAATTTTGCGGATTACTGGCATAGAGTTCTTTATTCAATTTGTTATATTCTTTATAATACTGCAAAGCCTGTTCGAAGTTTCCCCTTGATTGATAAATAATTCCAAGGTCTTGATAAGAAATTGCCAGACCCTGTTTTATTTTTTCGTTTTGGGGATTACTGGCGTAGAGTTCTTTTGATAACTTCATATATTCATTATAATACAGCAAAGCCTGATCTAAGTTGCCCTGTGATTGATAAATTCCCCCCAGTTTGGAATAAGAAATTGCCAGACTATGTTTTATATCTTCATTTTGCGGATTACTAACATAGAGTTCTTTCATTAATTTATTGTCTTCTTTATGATACTGCATAGCCTGATCGAAATTGCCCTGTAACCGATAAATTCCCCCCAGTTTGGAATAAGAAATTGCCAGACTATGTTTTATATCTTCATTTTGCGGATTACTGGCATAGAGTTCTTTTGATAACTTTATACCTTTCTTATAATACGGCAAAACTTGATCGGGGGTGCCATATGACAGATCTAAAATTCCAAGGTTATGATAAGAAATTGCCAGATTGTGTTTTATTTTTTCGTTTTGGGGATTACTGGCATATAGTTCTATCAATAATTTGTTACATTCATTATAACACTGCGAAGCAGGGAAGAAGTGCCTCTGTGACTCATAATTATTTCCAAGGTAGTGATAAGAATTTGCCAGTCCGAATTTCAGCTTTTCATTTTGCGGATTACTAACATAGAGTTCTTTCATTAATTTATTGTCTTCTTCATAATGCTGCAAAGCCCGATCGAAGTTGCCCTCTGACTGATAAATTTCTCCCAGTTTTTGATATAAAGTTGCAATATCATATCCATAATCAGCATTAATTTTGTAATCAATACGAGTTTTTATTAAATTAGTTTTTAACTTTTCCAGCATTTTTTTCCTATTTTCCAGATTGCCTCTTTTCTTCAAGGCATCATTTAAATCATAGATAAAAAGACTTGCTAATCTCTGTGACAATCTCCATGATAAATATATGCTTGGACTATATACTAATGCACTCAGCAATAAGAACACCCAGTCTATACCATTTTTATTTGTAGTTATGGCTTCAGTAATCGCTTTGGTTGCTCCAATTTCTTCTGGAAGTGATAACCGGGAAATATAATAACCCAGAGCATCTAAAGTATTTTCTGCCGTCATCAGGTGGTACATAGTTTCAAATATTCTCAAACTGTCTTCAGCAGGTAAGGTCTGCAAGTGGTCAGCAATGCTATTATGAATGTTTTTCTTGTTATATTCCCCGATTTCATCTATTAGAGTTTTTCGCAAGATAGAATGTGCCAGGTTCCATTGCAGGTTTTCGCCTTCTTCCCGAATATGGGCAGCGAACCAGCGTCTGATATTAGCAAAAGAAAGAGCATCCCATTTTTCATTTTTTGCAAGGATGATTTTTTCCAGGTCACTCTCCCTCAATCCATTCCGACTGCAGGCAAGGTAATTAAAAACTTTTTCCGTAAATTCATCACCAAAATATCCTGCCGCTTTCTTTACCAGACTCAGGAATAAATCTCCTGGAACAGCAGGAAATTCTGTAACCATTTGCAGCATGTGGTCATTGATCCCCAGATCAGCTCTACCTTCCCGTTTCTGGATTCTAATAAAATCCTCATTATCCATTGCCATCAGGATATTCACAGCCAGGCTGAGCCATAAGGGACTTGAGCAGGCTAATATATCACCAAATCTGCGTTTATTAAGGATTGTATTTTTTACTTCTACGGGCATATCCTTATGCTGTTTTCTACAGAGCATTTCCAGCATCACTTCTGCTTCTTCTTGAGTAAAATGATCAATGTCTCTGGAAACTAATTCTCGATGATATTGTACTGCCTTCACATCGGTTCCTGTTATGGCTGTGCACAGCATCCGCACCTTGCACGGCATCACCAGCGGCAGCCAGGTCATATATATTCCCCGTGAAGTAGACTCAAAGCGGTCCAGGGCGTCTATCAGAATAACTACTTGTTCTTTTTTTGCCACGGTAAAGAGCAGTTCTTTGAATTTCTGCTGCAGCTCTTCAATGGCAGGTTTCTTTTCTTTTTGCTGTGAGGATATACCTTTTAGGTCAAATTCATCTGTTGGATTTATTTCTGCTTCACATTCTTTACAAAGTCTTTTGCTTAATTGCCTGTTCCACCTCTGTAATAGATCCGCTACATTTCTGGAGCGGGGTGAAATCCCGGCAGAATTTGCCAGCAGTACACAATCTTCTCTTTGCAGCATCCGGTAGATCTTCGAAAATACCGCACTCTTCCCCGATCCGCTTTCTCCGGTCAGCACCAGTCCCCATTTATCTGCATCCGCATTCAGCAGATGCTCTTTCAATTCTTTGAGTAATTCATCCCGTCCACAAAAAGTGGGAACCTTTTCTACTCCATTGTCAGTTTTAATTGTAGTAATATGAGTATGGTCTTCTATAAAAGCATCCAGTAGAGCCTCTTCCTGCTCATAAACATTCTTCGCTGCTTTTTCTTCGGTAATCTTTGCCTGAGCTTTGCATTCCCGGATTATATCTTCATATACTATATCTCCCCAGGTTTCCAGCTCCACCACTTTATTCATTTTAGAATCCCATGTCACAGGATAAGGTTTTACTTTATCTTTTAATCTCTTATTATCAAAGTGAGTGACTATTTGTTCTTTCAAATCAGCAAGAGCTATTTTACGGATTAATTTTTCTTTTACAGTAAGTTCAGGATCATATTCATCACTGTATCTGGCAGCTAAATCGCCTGGCATATTATTATAAGGCAGTGGTTTTCTAAAATAAAACACGCTACGGGTCAATTGCTCTTCACTGGCGAGTACACCAAACTCAATCTCCAATGCAGTAACGCTTTTGTCTTTTTTATGAACAAGATTGGCTTCTTTGCGGATAGCATCTTTCATCCGCTCTTCCGCAGGCACCCAGCCATACCTGTCACCCAGCAAACCGATAAAGAAAGGACGGCACCGCTTGATCTCTTCCAGGCACACCTGTAATACCCTTGCCTCACGCTCAGATTCATCATCGATAGCTGAAGTTTCCACACCCCAGCGCAGATCAACTACTTCCAGCCGTACCCGGCTTTTCCTCAATTCCGCTTCAACTTTTGGAAACACAACATTCTTCAGATGATCACGTTCCGCCTGCATATCCCTAAATGTACTGCTGATAAAAATGGAAAACGTCTGCCAGGTTATAAATTCTGCTTTACCTTGTCCCTCATTATTCATGATTACCCCTCCAAATCAATATTTATATTTCTTACAAATTTAACTTATTATCTTTAACCATCCCAGCCAAGTAAACGTGTACCGCTGACAGTACCCCGTAAGCGGGACACAGTGCACGAACAAGATAAATCAGGTTTCCAAAACAACCTTTCCCAATCCTTTAATCTCAAGTAAAAGATATAACCAGATTTACTGCCACTTCCACCAGAAAATCCTGTAAATCCTGATTCTGACGATTGTCTTCTTCCCCATACTAAAATCCACATAATTCAGATCTAGATATGCGTCCTCAGACAATCCCTCATCCAATTATAAATCTTCATATCTCACTTGATTCATCTGCTTATACTTTGAAATCTGAGGAAAATTTCTTGCCAATTCAAAAGTGATCTTTTTCAATTCTTTATAATATTCTTTCCCTCTAGTATTATCTCCCTTAGCCTTATACATCATTGCCAGCTTATAATAAGATATACCGAAGTCTTCTAATAATCCAATATTTCTGGGATTGCTCTCATAAAGTTCTTTCATTAAATGATTACACTTATTATAAAACTCCAACGCCTGATCCAACTTACCAAGAGAATGATAAATTTCTCCCAGTTTCCCATAAAAAATTGCCAGACTTTTTTTCAGACTCTCATTACTGGGATTGCTCTCATAAAGTTCTTTAGAAAGCTCTGCATCTTTATTATAAAACTCCAACGCCTGATTCAACTTACCAAGAGACTGATAAATTTCTCCCAGTTGCCCATAAGAAATTGCCAGACCGTTTTTCAGAATCTCATTACTGGGATTGCTCTCATAAAGTTCTTTCATTAAATTATTATCTATATTATAAAACTCCAACGCCTGATCCAACTTACCAAGAGACTGATAAATTGATCCCAGGTTCTCATAAGAAATTGCCAGACCGTGTTTCAGCCTCTCATTTCTGGGATTGCTCTCATAAAGTTCTTTCCCTAAATTACTTCTTAATGTGAAAAACTCCAACGCCTGATTCGACTTACCAAGAGACTGATAAATTGATCCGAGTTTAGAATAAGAAATTGCCAGACCGTTTTTGAGACTCTCATTCCTGGGATTGCTCTTATAAAGTTCTTTAAAAAGCTCTGCAACTTTATTACAAAACTCCAACGCCTGATCCAACTTACCAAGAGACTGATAAATTACTCCCAGTTTCCCATAAGAAATTGCCAGATTCTCTTTCAGACTCTCATTACTGGGATTGCTCTCATAAAGTTCTTTCATTAAATGATTATACTTATTATAAAACTCCAACGCCTGATCCAACTTACCAAGAGACTGATAAATTACTCCCAGTTTCTCATAAGAAATTGCCAGACCTTTTTTCAGACTCTCATTACTGGGATTACTCTCATAAAGTTCTTTCATTAAATGATTACACTTATTATAAAACTCCAACGTCTGATCCAACTTACCAAGTGACTGATAAATATCTCCCAGTTTCAAATAAGAAGCTGCCAGACCATATTTGAGACTCTCATTCCTGGGATTGCTCTCATAAAGTTCTTTAAACAAATCAACTTCAAGATTATAAAACTCCAACGCCTGATCCAACTTACCAAGAGACTGATAAATTGATCCCAGTTTAGAATAAGAAATTGCCAGACCGTTTTTCAGACTCTCATTATTAGGATTGCTCTCATAAAGTTCTTTCATTAAATGATTAGACTTATTATAAAACGCCAACGCCTGATCCAACTTACCAAGAGACTGATAAATTTCTCCCAGTCTCTCATAAGAAATTGCCAGACTGTTTTTCAGACTCTCATTACTGGGATTGCTCTCATAAAGTTCTTTCATTAAATGATTATACTTATTATAAAACGCTAACGCCTGATCAAACTGACCAAGAGACTGATAAATTGATCCCAGTTTCTCATAAGAAATTGCCAGACCGTTTTTCAGACTCTCATTACTGGGATTGCTCTCATAAAGTTCTTTCATTAAATGATTATACTTATTATAAAACGCTAACGCCTGATCAAACTGACCAAGAGACTGATAAATTTCTCCCAGTTTCTCATAAGAAATTGCCAGACCGTTTTTCAGACTCTCATTACTGGGATTGCTCTCATAAAGTTCTTTCATTAAATGATTAGACTTATTATAAAACGCTAACGCCTGATCAAACTGACCAAGAGACTTATAAATTTCTCCCAGTTTAGAATAAGAAATAGCCAGATTTTTTTTAATCTCTTCGTTTTGCGAATTGCTCTCATAAAGTTCTTTCATTAAATGATTATACTTATTATAAAACTCCAACGCCTGATCCAACTTACCAAGAGACTGATAAATAATCCCCAGATTTTGAAAAGAAATTGCCAGACCGTTTTTCAGACTCTCATTACTGGGATTGCTCTCATAAAGTTCTTTCATAAAATGATTATACTTATTATAAAACTCCAACGTCTCATCCAACTTACCAAGAGACTGATAAATTTCTCCCAGTTTAGAATAAGAAACTGCTAGACCGTTTTTCAGACTCTCATTCCTGGGATTGCTCTCATAAAGTTCTTTCATTAAATGATTAAACTTATTATAAAACTTCAACGCCTGATCCAACTTACCAAGAGACTGATAAATTTCTCCCAGTTTCTCATAAGAAATTGCCAGACCGTTTTTCAGACTCTCTTTCCTGGGATTGCTCTCATAAAGTTCTTTAGAAAGCTCTGCATCTTTATTATAAAACTCCAACGCTTGATCCAACTTACCAAGAGACTGATAAATTTCTCCCAGTTTCTCATAAGAAATTGCCAGACCTTTTTTCAGACTCTCATTCCTGGGATTGCTCTCATAAAGCTCTTTCATAAAATGATTATACTTATTATAAAACTCCAACGCCTGATCCAACTTACCAAGAGACTGATAAATTGATCCCAGTTTAGAATAAGAAACTGCTAGACCTTTTTTCAAACTTTCATTCCTGGGATTACTCTCATAAAGTTCTTTAGAAAGCTCTGCATCTTTATTATAAAACTCCAACGCTTGATCCAACTTACCAAGAGACTGATAAATTTCTCCCAGTTTAGAATAAGAAATTGCCAGACTGTTTTTCAGACTCTCATTACTGAGATTGCTCTCATAAAGTTCTTTCATTAAATGATTAAACTTATTATAAAACTCCAACGCCTGATCCAACTTACCAATAGACTGATAAATATCTCCCAGTTTAGAATAAGAAATTGCCAGACTGTTTTTCAGACTCTCATTACTGGGATTGCTCTCATAAAGTTCTTTCATTAAATGATTAAACTTATTATAAAACTCCAACGCCTGATCCATCTTACCAAGAGACTGATAAATATTTCCCAGTTTAGAATAAGAGCTTGCCAGACCGTTTTTCAGACTCTCATTACTGGGATTGATCTCATAAAGTTCTTTAAACAAATGATTAAGCTTATTATAAAACTCCAACGCCTGATCTAACTTACCAAGAGACTGATAAATTTCTCCCAGGTTCGCATAAGAAATTGCCAGACCGTTTTTGAGACTCTCATTACTGGGATTGCTCTCATAAAGTTCTTTCATAAAATGATTACACTTATCATAAAACTTTAACGCCTGATCCAACTTACCAAGAGACTGATAAATGTCTCCCAGTTTAGAATAAGAAATTGCCAGACCGTTTTTGAGACTCTCATTACTGGGATTACTCTCATAAAGTTCTTTCATTAAATGATTAAACTTATAAAAAAACTCCAACGCCTGATCCAACTTACCAAGAGACTGATAGATATTTCCTAGTTTCTCATTTAATGCAGCAAAATCATAACCAAATTCTTTATTACTAGAAATGCTGGTCTTAGTTTTGATATGATCATGCAAAGTATCAAGTAATTCCTGTCTTTCATTCAGGTTGCCTTCCACAATTAATGCATCATTCAAATCATAAATATAGTGATGTGCTAATTTCATGATCTCATCTCCATTTCCACCGGCTGCTCTCAAAATGGCAAAACACCATTCATGTTGCTTTTCATCTCTGGATACTGCTTCTGCTAAAACTGTGGTAGCACCCTGTCTTTCCTGTTCTGAACATGAAACATAATAATTCAAAGCTTTATCAGCATTTCCGGCTTTCATCAGGAAATACATTGTCTCAGATATTCGAATATCATCAATTTCAGGCAAGGTCAGCAAATGGAAAGCAATAGCATTGTGGATATTTTTAAATTCATCTACTTCTAATTTATTCAGAAGTGAACTTCGCAAAATGCTGTGTGCCAGGTTCCATTGCAGGTTATCGCCTTCTTCCCGGATATGAGCAGCGAACCAGCGTCTGATGCTCGCAAAAGTCAGAGCATCCCAGTTTTCATTTTTTTCAGGAATGAGTTTTTCCAGGTCACTTTCCCGCAATCCATTCCGACTGCAGGCAAGGTAATTAAATACTTTGAGTGTGAATTCATCTCCGAAGTAACCTGCGGCTTTATCAACCAAATCCAGAAACAACTCACCTGGGGTATCTTTATAACCATTTACCAACTCCAGCATAAAATCATTGAACGCTTGGTCAGCTTTCCCTTTCCCTTTCTGGATTTCTTCAAAATCATGACTATCCAAAGCCATAAGGATATTCACTGCCATGCTTAACCATAAGGGACTTGAGCAGGCTGATATGCCATCATTTCTATTTCTTGCCAGGATAGAATTTTTTACATTTTCAGGCATGTCTTTATGCTGCTTAAGGCAAAGCATCACCAGCATCGCTTCTGCTTCTTCTTTTGTAAAATGGTCAATGTCTCTGGAAACTAATTCTCGATGATATTGTACTGCCTTCACCTCGGTTCCTGTAATGGCTGTGCACAGCATCCGCACCTTGCCCGGCATCACCTGCGGCAGCCAGGTCATATTTATTGCCCGTGAAGTAGGTTCAAAGCGGTCCAGGGCATCAAGCAATATAACTACCTGTTCTTTTTCTGCAATGGCAAAGAGCAGTTCTTTGAATTTCTGTTGAAGCTCTTCAATGGCAGGTTTCTGATCTTTTTGCTGTGAGGATATATTTTTCAGGTCAAATTCATCTGTTTTGCCAATATCTGTTTCATATTTAATCCCAAGCCTTTTACTTAATTGCTTGTTCCACCTCTGTAATAGATCAGCTACATTTCTGGAGCGAGGTGAAATCCCGGCAGAATTTGCCAGCAGTACGCAATCTTCCCTTTGCAGCATCCTGTAGATCATCGAAAATACCGCACTCTTCCCCGATCCGCTTTCACCAGTCAGCACCAGTCCCCATTTCTCTGCATCCGTATTCAGCAGATGCTCTTTCAATTCCTTGAGTAATTCAATCCGTCCGCAAAAAGTTGGGACTTCCTCTACAGTAGTGCCGGTTTTTATAGTCGTAATATGAGTATGGTCTTCAATAAAAGCGTCCAGCAATGCTTCTTGCTGCTCATAAACATTCTTCGGCACATCGCTTTCTTTGATCTTTGCCTGGGCTTTGCATTCCCGGATTATATCTTCATATACTATTTCTCCCCAGGCTTCCAAACCCACCACTTTATGCTTATTTTTATCCCAGTTTCCTGAATATGGCTTAACCTTATCTTTTAATCTCTTCTTATCAAAATGATCTCTGATTTCAACTTTCAGATTATTGAGTGCAACCTTTCGCTCTGATAATTCCTCATCTTCCAGTTCAGGATCATATTCATCACAGTATCTGGCAGCAACATCGCCTGGCATTTCTTTATAAGGCAGTGGATCTCTAAAATAAAACACGCTACGGGTCAATTGCTCTTCACTGGCGAGTACACCAAACTCAATCTCCAATGCCGTAACGCTTTTACATATATGAGAAACATCAGATGGGATGGTATTGGTAGGTTCTTTGGAAACAGGATTATCATTAATTTCTTTTTTATTTCTCTTAAAAATGCTAAACAAACTTTTTTTAAAAGGGGTTTGTGGAACATCTTCCCTATTCTCAGAAATTGTTGTTAATCGAGTGTGACCTTTCATCTCTTCCATTCTTTTTATAGCATCTTTCATCCGATCTTCCGCCGGTACCCAGCCATACCTGTCACCCAGCAAACCAATAAAGAAAGGACGGCAACGCTTTATCTCATCCAGGCACACCTGCAATACCCTTACCTCACGATCAGATTCATCATTGATAGTTGACGTATCCAATCCCCATCGCAGATCTACAACTTCCAGCCGTACCCGGTTTTTCCTCAATTCCTCTTCAACTTTTGGAAATACAATATTCTTCAGATGATCACGCTCTGCCTGCATATCTATAAAAGTACTGCTGATAAATATAGAAAACGTCTGCCAGGCTATAAATTCCGCTTTAACTTTTCCCTCATTATTCATGGTTTCCCCTCCTTTTCATTACACAATAATCTATCCGCTAAGCTATTTTTCGTCTGTTATTTAATAATTAAATTCTCATGTATAATGAACATATTTCCTGTTAAATGGTCAAGAAAATTATTTTATAGTTCTTACGAATAATCACGAGTCTGTTCAACCTAAGTTATTGATAAATAAAGGTGAAAGTCAATATTTGGCTCATTTAGTGCACATCTCTGCTTAATTTGTGGCATTAATCAAAAATGACATTTTTGCTAATTTATCACCTCAAAAGAAGCTGCAAGAAGCTTTTCCCCTGATTGAGCAACAGGTTTTATCAGCTCCTTTACTTAGCTCCAGATAATATGTCATCGACTAAAATAAACACATAAAGAGCTATGCCAGGAGTTTAGTTAAAGAGAAAGTAGATAGAAAAATTTTCAAGGAAATTTGTATATATTTTGACTAATTTTAAATCAAATAATTGCACTTCAAAGCAAATTGGAATTGAATTTGATAAAAGTGTAACCGGCAATAAAACTAAAGGCTACTGAGAGGAAAGAATCAAACACAAAAAAGGTTTACATTATATATCGATCAATTTAGTTGCTTCATATAGGATGAAATTTACCATCGAAGAGTAATCAAAATGACCAACAAGTGAATTATTGTGTATGCTAATTATCAAGCAGAGATTATGTTTTTCCATAATAAAAGAACCCATTATGCTAACTTACTTTTAACCTTCTGGCAACAAAGGGGCAAGAAGTAAGCAAGACAAGGCTGAACGGCATAACACATATATGTCATGCCGTTCAGCCTTGCACAGCCTATAGGTTGCCCCTTTGTTACCAGTATGCTGCCAGTATGCTCCTTTAAGGCATACAGTGGGGATTTTGAGGCAATCCAGATAATTTTCCTGAGCAATTTTGCCTGTGCGGCAGAGGCATGCAATTTACTTAAAAAAAAGGGAGGTTATTTATGCTTATACACTATCAGACATCTTAATGGGAGTAGAGAGACAATCATTTTTAAGAGACTGATTCTTTATAAATTATTCTGGAGAGTTGAGGATAAAATTCAGATGAAAAACGGGAGGATGTCAGAACAAATTTACAATAATTGACAAATATTGAAGTACACGAAATTTTGATATCTAATGGAAAAAAAGAAGTTTGGATATTTAATACAGATAATATTTGTGGTCATCCTGATAGGAATCGGGTTATGGTCACAGCGAAATCGTGTTAATGAGAGCAGGCAGACTGCTTTCATCATGGACACTTTTTTTGAAATAGAAGCATCAGGGCGAATACCTGATCTGGATGCTGTAATTGATAGTGCATTTGCTCTGGCACGTGATTATGAGCATCTTTTATCATATTATGTTGAAGGTAGTTTGATAAGTGCTGTGAACAATTCTCGGGGTGAGAAAACACATATTGACAGCACCTTGAAGGAAATACTCGTTAAAGGAACATATTTCTATCAGGCGACTGCTGGGAAATATGATCTGAGTATTGGCAGTTTAAGTGACCTTTGGGATATCTCAAAAGCCAGAATTCCTGAAGAAAAGGAAATAATTGAAGCTCTGGCAAATACGGGATTTGACAGAATAATTGTTGAAGGAGACAGTATCCTGATTCCAGCAGGGATGAAACTTAATCTGGGTAGTATTGCCAAGGGATATATAGTTGACCAAGTAATTGATTTTCTGATAAGTGAGGGTGTGAGTGAAATTCTGGTCAATGCTGGAGGTGATATTCGAATCTGGGGAGGAGATGGAATGTTGATAGGCATTCAGCATCCCCAGAAAGACCATGGAGAAGTAATAGATAAGATCCGTATAAAAGATCAGGCAGTAGTAACCTCAGGAGACTATGAGCGGTATTTTGAGGTAGATGGAGTGAGATATCATCATATAATTGATGCTTTAACCGGATATCCTGCGAGGCAGTGCGTGAGTGTGACGGCAATAGCTGATGATGCAGAGACAGCCGACGCACTTTCTACAGCAGCTTTCGTGTTATCTGTACCAGATGCTATCAAGCTTGCTGATGCACTTCCTAATGGCTGGGTGATCATATATCACATGGAAGATGATAAACTGGTGAGAAGTGTAAGTTCTGGTGCAGAAGAATTTCTGGAGTAAATGATATGAAAAATAAAGACGTACAAAGTGAACGTGATACAAGAGAAATAACTATTGACCGGGTGGGGGTAAAAAAAATACGCTATCCGATAGTAGTAGAAGATCGTAGAAATGTAAATCAGCAGACAGTGGCAGATATAGCACTTTATGTAGATTTGCGGGAGCATGAGCGTGGAACACATATGAGCAGATTTCTGGAAGTACTTAATAAATATCATAAAGAAGATATCATCAGTAATCTGGAACAGTTTCTGGCAGACCTGCGAGAACGTATGGGCTCTGAGACAGCATTGGCAGTAATAGATTTTCCTTACTTCATCGAGAAAGAGGCACCAGTGAGTAAGATCAGATCATTATTATCTTATCAGTGTCATTTTCAAGCTTCATTGAAAGAGGAATATAGGCTGGTGATAGGAGTGAAAGTGCCAATCACAACATTGTGCCCATGCTCCAAAGAGATCAGTGATAATGGAGCACACAGTCAGCGATCTTATGTAAATATCCAGGTGACACTCGGTGAATTTGTGTGGCTGGAAGAATTGATAGAAATGGTGGAAGCTTCCGCGAGTTGTGAAATATATTCATTATTGAAGCGTCCAGATGAGAAATACGTAACAGAGCAGGCTTATGATAATCCCCGCTTTGCTGAAGATATTGTGCGGGAGATAACGCTAAAATTAAGGCAGGATGAACGCATAGCCAGCTTCAAAGTTGAAACAGAAAACCTGGAGAGCATTCATGATCATAATGCTTATGCCGGTGTGTGGAGTAATAATTTCTGGGAAATCAAGGATTAAGGTAAATATAAATAAATGGAAAAAGATTATAGAGTAGAAGATATAAAATTAGCTAATGGTTTGAAAGTGATTTTTGCCGAAGACAGATCAATACCATTGGTCAGTGTACAAATGCATGTCCGGTTTGGTTCAGCCTGGGAATCAGAAGCAGAAGCAGGATTTTCACATTTTGCCGAGCATCTGGTATTCAGATCAACCCGGAATTATCCAGATGGGATCATCATGGATAGAGTTGCCTATCTTGGCGGCTCTATGAATGCCTACACAGAATATGACAGCACCTGTTATTATATTGATATTTCCAAAGAATATCTTGAGGAAACAATAAAAATACTTGGAGATCTGGTTCGCTATCCGGAATTTACTCAAGCAGATTTTAATTCAGAAAAGAAAGTGATCATTGAAGAATTAAAGGAATCTGAGAATGACAGAGAAGATAATCTGATAGAGCGGATAGCTAATGATTATCTGAAAGACAATCCTTATCGAAATCCCATTATTGGTAATCGGAAATCATTGAAAAACGCTACACGGGAAATTTTGCAGGAATTTATCCAAGGGCATTATTATCCGGGAAACTGCGTACTGGTTGTAGCAGGAGATTTTGAGCGGAACCAACTTGATGAATGGATAAATAAATATTTTGCTGATTGGGAAGGAAAAGAAAGCACAGAGCGTAAACCAGTATATGGAGGACACCCGGAAAAATTCTCCTTCAAAGTTATCAAACATAAATCAGATTCTGATATCGTGGCAGTGGCAATCCCTGATCTGACAGAGAATCATCCTGATGCGATTGCACTATCAGTGGTTTATAAATCATTTATGATTGGCAAAAACTCATATCTTTATGATGAGCTTTTTAAACGAAGGAAACTGGTGGACAGCATAAAAATTAATGGAATCAGTGGAATCAATGATGGTGTGAGTATCATTCTACTGTTTCCTAATCAGGGAATTGAAGCCCTGGATGTGATCAAGGGATTCTGTGAATGCTGGAATGATTTCTGCAGCAGGGGTATCAGTGCTGTTCAACTCATGCAGCAAAAAGCAGAGATCCTTAACAGTTTCAGATTTTCCAGGGAATACATGGAATCTTATGCTTCAAATCTTGGAATGGATGAGATATATTCAGATTATCATGACTATTTCACCTTTCCCGACAAATTGAAGCAAATATCCCGCGGTGCTATAAGAGCGGTAATTGATAAATGGCTTCGCATAGATTATATGAAGATCTATTATCAGGGTTCTAAGAATGTCTCTGATCTCGCAGTTAAGCAGATATTCACCAGCAGACAACCAGTGAATTTTAATCATGCTGATCAGGAATATGCTCAGCGGACTCTTGCTAATGGCATCAAGGTGCTTTATAGAAAAATTATTGGCAAGCCAACAGTTGGTATATCAGCAGTATTTAATGTTTCTCAATTATATGAAGAAGAAGGTATCAAAGGAATAAATTCAGTTTCTGGAGCATTAATGCTATATGGTAATCAGCAGCATAATTATGATAAATTTCTGGATTTTTGCAGTTTGCATGGCATCAACATGCGGATCAGTCCTCAGATGGATTATACAACTTTGAAGTGCAAATGCTTTACAGAAGATCTGGCAATGGCTTTGGAATCAGTATCGAATGTATTATTTGCTCCAGAACTACCCAGGGAACACTTTTTAAATATCAAACAAGCAATATTGAGTATGATGCGCCGGCAGAAAGACTATCCGCAACGCGAAGCGCTTAAGAACTGGCGAAAAATGATCTATAGCACGAAAAGCAATTTGTACAGCCGGGACGGAAGACGGAATGATCTGAATAAATTGACTTTGTCCCGTGTAAGAAGATGGCAAAAAGACTACTATACTCCGGATAATATGACTCTGGTTGTAACTGGAGATATAGATTTTTCTGCAGTTGATGAACTGGTGGAAAAGCATTTTGGTGATAAAACCGGCAAGCATATTGACTACAAACCGAATTATCAGGTCTATCCTTCTGTAAAGCGTTATAAGGTAATCGACACGCAATCCAGTCAGGGGATAATAGTAACCGGTGGGTTTGGTCCTGGTCTGGAATCACAGGAAGAAGCAATGGCAATGTCTGTACTCTGTCAGATACTGGGTGGAGACACAAATTCGCAACTATTCAATGAACTGCGGGAACAGCACGGTCTGGCATATTCTGTAGATATGGATTATTATACGATGATGAATTCCGGTTCGTTTATTATGGCAGCAGCAGTCGATCGTGAAAATACTGAAATAGGTCTTAAAATGATCAAGCGGATATTTAAACAGGTTGGTGAAAAAGGTGTAAGCGAGTATGAACTCACAAAAGTGAAAAACCACCTGGCTGGTCAAATGCTCCAGCAGGAAGAAAGCGTATCGGCAATAGCATCGACAATGGGCTCACGAATTGCGTTAGGACTGGGTTTGGAGCACTATCTTAACCGCAGGGAAAGACTGCTGGCAGTTACTGGTGAACAGGTAAAACTGGTAGCAAAGAAATATTTGCGAGAAGATAAATTATATACTCTGATACAAAAATGATAAAAGAAGATCTGATGATCAAGATTGCAGGAGAAAGGAATTGAGAGGTTGTGGAATAGACTCGGGTTCGCGTACTACGAAGCTGGTTTTTCTGGAAAATAACCAGATCATCTGGGATGATGTGCAGCCTACAGGTCTGTCACCTGTACGGACAGCAGAATCCATGCTGGAGAAGGCAAAAAGGGAAATTCCTGCTGAATTGGTTGATGCACTATCAATTGTTGTTACCGGCTATGGCAGAAACCTGATATTGCAGAACCGGAGAAAAATTTCTGAAATAACTTGTCATGCCCGGGGTGTAAATTATTATTTTCCCGATTGTAAGTTAGTAATCGATATTGGTGGACAGGATTCCAAAGGAATATTGCTTGAAAATGGTGGAAAAGTAACAGATTTTGTGATGAATGACCGATGTGCAGCAGGAACAGGCAGATTTCTGGAAAAAGTTGCAAATATTCTGGAAGTGGAAGTTTCAGAATTAGGAGATCTGGCTGAACAATCCGAGCGAGAACTGGAAATCACTAATACCTGTGTGGTATTTGCTGAATCAGAAATGATAGGGATGATATCCAGGGGTGAGAAACGATCTGATATTGCTCAGGCTGTTCACAGGTCAATTGCGCGTAGAATCGCAAATATGGTCGCTGGTTTCCCCAAAGAACAGGAAGCAGTTTTTACTGGTGGAGTGGCTTTGAATAAAGCTATGGTGAAATGTCTGGAAGAAGAAATAGAGACGAAGATCAAGGTGACAGATAATCCTTTTTTGACTGGAGCACTGGGTGCTGCCTTATTTGCTCAGGAGTATGATGAAAAGAAGTAATATGATAATTCTGGCTGTATTGATGAGTTTGTGCTGGCTTTGTGAAGCCCAGGATCAGAATACGATCACTTTGAATTATCCAGTGGAATTAATGAAACATTATATTACCAGTGAAGAATATGATCTGGCATTGGAAACAGCAGAAAAATATCTGCCGGAAGATGCCAATGCAGATTCTCTGATCTGGCTGAGTGCATATATTTATAAAGACAGGCAGGAATTTCAGGCAGCAGCAGAAAGATATAACAAAGTAATCGAGGTTTCACAGGATTCCCTGCTGGTGACCAATTCTGCTGAGAATCTGATAATACTGGTTCCTAATCTGGATTCACGCGCTGCAATTGATTTGCTGGTTTCAGCAGTTAAAAAAGTTAATGATGACAAAAATTATCAGAAATTGATCATGAAGCTGGCTAGCCTGTATGAGAGCAATTATCTTTATAGTGAAGCAAATGATATTTATTTTATCCTTTTGGAAAGCGATCTTGATATCAATGAACGAGATCTCTATATAAAAATAGCTACTAATAAAGTATTTGAAAAGAAATACCATGAGGCAGTGGAATATGCTGATAAAGCAGATGCTGCCATTGATAGTGTATTGAGTGCTGAAGCTTTATTTATAGAGTTTTTGAGCTTTCAGGCATTGGGAAAGAATGATCAGGCATTACCTCCTTTGATCAAATTGTATAATAATTTTCCTGAATTTGCCAGATTATTTGAAATTAATCTAAATCTTGCTGATCTACTGCTGCAGGCTGATGAAAAACTTGCTGCCTGGTATGTTTTGGAGAAATTTTATCCTTCTGCAAGTAAACTGGAAAAAGAGCTGATCTCAGATAAGATAAAAGAAATAGTTGATTCTATTGAAATAGATGCCGGTCAGATGAATTATTTTGATAATTTTGATCAAAATTTTGATTCTCTTATAGAACAAAAATAGAAAAGATCCCCATTTTAATAAATTAATATCTCTTTATTTAACTAAGCTAAAAAAGATTTTATTGTTAACACTGATTTTCAGGTTGACGGAAAGTGGAAGGGACAAAATCTGGGAATAAATTAAATTATTAGGAGGTTGCATGAAGAAAGAATTCAAAAAAGCAACAGTAGATGGCAATACTGCCGCAGCCCATGTGGCGTATGCCTTTAGTGATGTTGCAGCAATTTATCCAATCACTCCCTCATCACCAATGGGAGAATATGCTGATACATGGGCAGCAAATAATAGAAAAAATATATTTGGTGAACGAGTAGATGTGGTTGAAATGCAATCTGAGGCGGGAGCTGCTGGAGCGATCCATGGTTCTTTGACTGCTGGTGCGTTAACCACTACCTTCACTGCTTCGCAGGGTCTTTTATTGATGCTTCCCAACATGCACAAAATAGCTGGTGAGATGCTTCCTACAGTATTTCACGTTTCTGCCAGATCACTTGCAGCACAAAGTTTATCGATTTTTGGAGATCACTCGGATGTAATGTCTGCCCGTAATACCGGATTCGCTTTGATGGCAGCGTCATCATTGCAGGAAATTATGGACCTGGGTATTGTATCTCATCTTTCTACATTGAAAGCAAAAGTACCATTTTTGAATTTCTTTGACGGTTTCCGTAATTCTCATGAAATCCAGAAAATCGATATGGTTGATTATGAAAGCATGAGAGAACTTGTAGATATGAAATTTATAGAAGATTTCAGGTCTCGTGCTTTAAATCCTGATGACCCTCGCGTTAAAGTCGGTGCTCAAAATCCTGATGTATATTTCCAGGGACGTGAGACTGTTAATAATTATTATGACGCTACTCCTGATATTGTGAGAGAATACATGGGAGCTGTTTCTGAACTCACTGGACGGGAATACCATCTCTTTAATTATTATGGTGATCCTAAGGCTGATAAACTTATAATTGCTATGGGTAGCGGTTGTGAGACTATTCAGGAAACAATAAACTACTTAAATAAGAAAGGTGAAAAACTAGGATTACTTTCTATTCATCTTTATCGTCCTTTCTGCATAGAAGATTTTGTGTCTGCTATTCCTGCCAGCGTTATGAAAATCGCTGTTCTGGATAGAACTAAAGAACCAGGAGCTATAGGTGATCCATTATATCTGGATACTGTAGCTGCCTTAAAGAATCGTTATGATCTCACTATTATTGGTGGAAGATATGGACTCTCTTCTAAGGAATTTACTCCTGCTATGGTGAAAGCTGTATATGATCATCTGGAAAATGATGGATTCCATGGCTTCACTGTAGGAATTAATGATGATGTTTCTCATAAATCTATCCCAGTTGGTGACACTTTACCAACTTCACCCGAAGGAACTATCAGTTGTAAATTCTGGGGACTAGGTTCTGATGGAACAGTGGGTGCTAATAAGAACTCTATCAAGATTATTGGTGAGGGAACAGACATGTATTGCCAGGGCTATTTTCAGTATGATTCCAAGAAATCTGGTGGAGTAACCCGCTCACATCTTCGTTTTGGCAAATCTCCTATTCAGAGTGAATACACTGTTGTTCATGCAGACTTTATCGCCTGCCATAATCAGGCATATATTGGCAGATATGATATTTTGGAAGGAATTCGCGAGAATGGTGTATTCCTTTTGAACTCAATCTGGGAAGCTGATGAAGTATTTGATAATCTCACTGCTGATATGCAGAGAGTAATAATCGATAAGAAAATCAATGTGTATAATATTAATGCATTGAAGATCGCTCAGGAAGTTGGGTTAGGAACCAGAATAAATACCGTGATGCAGACAGCTTATTTCATGATCTCAGGTATATTACCAGAAGAAACTGCTCTTAATATGATCAAGACCTTTATTAAAAAGACCTTTGCCAAGAAGGGTGATAAAGTGATCAATATGAACATGGAAGCGGTTGATAAAGCTACAGAACATATCCAGAAAATTGAGATACCTGCCGAATGCGGTTGCAAAGCAATGGATATGCATAAACTGGTACCAGATGGCTCAGATAAATTTACTCGTAACGTGATTGAAAAGATCATGCGTGAAAAGGGTGATGACATCCCAGTATCTGATATGCCTTATGATGGTTATATCCCATCAGCAACTTCACGTCTTGAAAAACGTGGTGTATCGCCATTCGTTCCGCAATGGGTCGCTGAAAATTGTATTCAATGTAATCAGTGTTCATTTGTTTGCCCTCATGCAGCCATAAGAGCAAAATTGATCGATCCTGAAAATCTGAAAGACGCTCCCAAAACCTTCAATACTCTTGATGCCATGTCAAAAGATGCTGGAATGAAATTTAAAATCCAGATCTATCCAGAAGATTGCCAGGGTTGCATGGTGTGCGCTAATGAATGTCCTAAAGATGCTCTTGTAATGAAACCTATTCAGGAAGAACGTGATAGAGGCGAAACTATAAATGCCGAATTTTTTGATGCCCTGCCAAATGATGTACTCTCAAAAGTTATGGGTGAATTCACTGTAAAAGGCAGTCAGTTCAAGCAGCCATTATTCGAATTCTCAGGTGCTTGTGCAGGTTGTGGAGAAACTCCCTACGTTCGCGTGATCACTCAGTTATTTGGAGACAGGATGCTGATTGGAAATGCCACAGGCTGCTCTTCCATATATGGTGGAACCTTCCCCACAATTCCCTATTGCCATAATAAAGATGGTCATGGACCCGCCTGGGCTAATTCTCTGTTTGAAGATAATGCAGAATATGCCATGGGTATGCGTTTGGCAGTTGATGCTAATCGCAAGCAATTAAGAACAAAACTTGCTCAATTGCATGAAGCTGGCTGCGAAGCAGAATTAGCAGATAAGGTCAAGTGGTCTCTTGATAATTGGAAAAAAGTTGATCAGGAAGCAAAAGATAATACAGCAGCAATTAAGCAGCTATTGCCAAAAGCCTTGGAAACAGCTACAGAAGAAACCAAACCTATAGTACAAAAAATCATTGAACTTAAGAACTTCCTGATTGATAAATCAGTATGGGCTTTTGGTGGAGATGGCTGGGCTTATGATATTGGATATGGTGGACTTGATCATGTATTGGCTTCAGGAAGAAATATCAATATTCTTGTTCTGGATACGGAAGTATATTCCAATACTGGTGGACAGGCGTCTAAAGCTACACCTCTTGGTGCAGTAGCTAAATTTGCTGAATCTGGCAAAGTAACTGTGAAGAAAGAGCTTGGAAAAATGATGATGGAATATGGGTATATTTATGTAGCTTCCTGTGCTATGGGTGCCAATAAGAACCAGTTCGTGAAATCTCTCAAAGAAGCAGAAGAATATGATGGACCATCAATTGTGATCGCTTATTCTCCCTGCATCAATCATGGTATCAATATGAGCATGAGCCAGAAAGAAGAAAAGAAGGCTGTTGATGCCGGTTACTGGTTGCTTTATCGTTATGATCCACGCCGTGAAGAATTAGGTGAGAATCCCTTTATCTTTGAAAGTCCTAAACCTAAAATTGACGTAGCAGATTTCCTGAATGGTGAGAAACGCTATTCAAGTCTCCAAACCACTTTCCCGGAAAATTCTGCTAAATTTGTTGAACAGTTCAAGGGCTATGTTATCAAGCGTTATAACAAGTTCAAAAAGATGGCTGAAGAATAAACTTCGGCTATTGAATATAACTAATAGCCTTCGCGTTTGCGGAGGCTATTTTCTCTTAAGGCAGGCAGTATTTGAACAATAGCAAAAAAGCTTCCAAAAATGAAATCAGATATGACTCAATTCTGGAAAGTATCTCTGACGGTGTATTTACAGTTGATGAACACTGGCAAATAACCTCCTTTAACCGTGCTGCTGAAGATATCACCGGGATTTCACGCCAGGAAGCGATTGGCGAAATCTGCTCTGATGTCTTTCGTTCCAGTATGTGTGAAAAGGACTGTGCTCTGCGTAAGACGATGCACAGCAATAAACCAATCATTGATAAGTCCTGCTATATAATCAATGCCAAAGGTGATAAAATCCCTATAAGCGTTTCCACTGCTGTTTTGCGCGATCAAAATGGTAATATCTGTGGAGGTGCAGAAACCTTTAGAGATTTGCGTGAAGTTCACACTTTGAGAAAAAAACTTCATAATCAGTACCGAATAGGAGATCTAATCAGTCGTAGTCCAGCTATGCAGGAAATATTTCATCTGCTCCCAATTGTTGCTGAGAGCAATTCAAACCTGTTGATAACCGGCGAGACTGGAACCGGTAAAGAACTCCTTGCCAGAGCAGCACACGGCATGAGCAATAGAGCAAAACAGCCATTTATTGCTGTAAATTGTGCTGCCCTTCCTGATACGCTTCTGGAATCTGAATTATTTGGTTATAAAAAGGGTGCTTTTACGGGAGCTGAGCGAGATAAACCAGGCAGATTTGCTATTGCAGATAAGGGAACTTTGTTTCTTGATGAAATAGGAGAAATCTCACTTTCTATGCAGGTGAAGCTGCTGCGTGTATTACAGGAACATGAATATGAACCGTTAGGTGGAATTAAAACAGAAACTACCGGTGCAAGAATTATTGCTGCTACCAATAAAGACCTCAGCGAGCTGGTGAGTGAAGGTAAATTTAGAGAAGATCTGTTTTACCGAATTAATGTGATAAAACTTGAACTACCACCTTTAAGCGACAGAAAAGAAGATATTCCATTACTTGTAGAACACTTTATTGCCAAATTCAATCATCTTCAAAACAGGAAGATCAAAGCTGCCTCCACCCAGGTTCTGGGTGTATTGATGACACAAAAATGGCAGGGTAATATCAGAGAACTGGAAAATGTAATTGAACGGGCTTTTGTACTTTGCCGTAATGATATGATTGAATTGCAGCACCTACCTCTGGAATTTCAGGTAAATCAGCATGATATCAGCCAGTACAACACGATCAGACAAGTGAAACAGCAGACCGAAAGACAATTAATAATAGAAGCACTCAAAAATAATAATTTTAATCGCAATGCTGCCGCCCGTGAGCTGGGATTGCATAAATCCACGCTTTACCGCAAGCTGAAGAAATTAAATATTGAATTGCCTGCCTCGCATTACAAGCCTCCCCGGTAGCGTAATAGCTACCAATGCTTACCATAAATTCGCACTGACGCTACCAAATTAAATCCTTCTCAATAACCCCTGATTCGCCTAAATTATTACCAATAGCATAGTTATAACTATTTTCGCTAACTGGTACACCTTTTGCATGTATATATTCTGTATTTGATAAGGAGAAAATTATGCTTATAGCGATTCCAGAGTGGAATAAAAGGATTTCACCTGTATTTGATGAAGCACTGCACTTCAAGTTCTACAGGATTCAAGCTGGAGAGGTCAGCGAGATAGCTGATCACGAGCTCCCCGCTCTTTTGACTGGCAGGCAGATAGATTTTTTAGCAGAAGCAGAAGTGAATATATTGATATGCGGAGCAATCAGCAGGCATTTACAGAGAGAAGCAGAGCGTAATGGTATCAGAGTAATACCCTTTTTAGCAGGAGAAACAGAGTTAGTGATACAGGAGTGGCTGTCTGGGGGCTGGCAGCAGGGACGTCATTACATGCCGGGTTGTGGCAGAAGGCAATGGCGCGAGGATTCCAGCTCCTGTCCCAGCAGAGGGAATCGCGGCAATAGAGATAAAACTAAGCACTCAAGGAGGTGATAATATGCCAAATGGAGATAGAACAGGACCAGAAGGACGTGGAAGTATGACAGGACGTGGAGCAGGTTACTGCTCCGGTAACAAACGACCCGGAAACCAAAGTGGTTTACCTGGAAGAGGATTAGGAAATCTTATCAGAAACGGAGTTCGTCTATTATTAGGCGGACGCAATCAGAATGTAAATCGAAGAACAAAATAAGACAGGAGGAAAATTATGCCTTATGGTGATGGAACAGGACCAGAAGGACGTGGAAGAATGACAGGAAGACAGGCAGGATATTGCACTGGAAATGATCGACCTGGAAGATTTGAACGCTGTATTAGCTTCGGAAGAGAGCGTGGTAGAGGAATGGGACGTGGATTAAGGAATTTTGCACACCGAGGTTACTATCCCGCAGATTATGGCTATGAGCGAGAACCCGTGAAGGTTCAGGAAAAGGACGCTCTCCAGCAGCAGCAATCCTGGTTTAAAAATCAACTTGACAATATAACCCGTAGATTATCTGAATTATCAGAAGAAAAAATAGAAAAGTAAATAAATTATAGAAATCAGGAGTAGATTGATCTACTCCTGATTTATGGTGGAGTAATATAATGAAAACATTTCATGATTGCATCCCCTGCCTGATGCGACAAACAATCCAGGCTGTGAGACAAATTTCAGATGATGAGCAATTAATCGAAAGAGTATTAAGATCCGCATTGTTTCTGGCTTCAAAAATGGATTACTCTCAAACTCCTGCCTTAATAGGCAGAGAGATCCATAAATTGATCCGCGAAGAAACTGTAAATAATGATCCCTATGCTGAGATAAAACACAAAGCGAACGATATTGCCTTGGCTATTGCTCCTGCAATTAGGGAAGAGATATTAGCCAGCGATAATCCTTTGCAAATGGCTATCCGATATTCTATTGCCGGTAATATTCTTGATTTTGCTCTTTACAATGGCTGGGATGATGAACGATTTCGGAAAAGTTTACATTCTTCCCGCACCAAAAATATAGATCAGCAACAGCTTGAAATTCTTCAAGCAGAAATAGAAAAAGCTGAGAATATTTTAATATTAGGAGATAATGCAGGAGAAACGGTTTTTGATCGACTTTTAATTGAGCAATTAATGCCGAAGCAGATCACTTATGCTGTTAAGGGCTATCCAGTCATCAATGATGCCTTAAGACAAGATGCGATCTTCGCTGGTATTGATAAATTTGCCACCATTATAGATACTGGTCTGGATTGCGCTGGAACTATTCTCAGCATGTGTTCCAGAGCATTTTTGGATATCTTTTACAATGCTGATCTGGTTATCGCCAAGGGACAGGCTAATTATGAAACACTATTTAATTGTCCCAGACAGGTATTTTTTTTAACTCAGATAAAATGTTCGGTTATTGCTCAGGATTTAGATAGTAATGTTGGTGACTGGGTGATCGCTTCAACCCAGTAGAACAAAAAAAATAGATGGACAATTGTAATTATTCAATTATCTTAATTTATAAATATTAAGGAGAAAATGAAAAATGCGTATAGCGATACCTATAACTAATGGTGCATTAAGTATGCACTTTGGGCATTGTGAAAATTTCATGATCATCGATGTTGAAATGGAAAGCAAAAAGATCATTAGTGATGAAACCCTAAAACCTCCACCTCATGAACCAGGCTTACTTCCCCGCTGGCTGGCAGAAAAAAGCGTTAATGTGATCATTGCCGGTGGTATGGGGCAAAGAGCTCAGGATCTGTTTAAAGCAAACAATATAGATGTTATCGTAGGAGCTCCAAATAAAACCTTTACTGAACTGGTTAATGATTTTATGAATAATAACCTTCAGGGTGGAGCAAATTTCTGCGATCATTAATTGATCATTGATTAAGAAATAAAAAAAACCTGCCGGAAAATATTTCTGGCAGGTTTCTTTTTTTACTCAGAGGGGTTTAATTTATTACCTGGGTCCAGATTCACCATGATTGATTTCATACTCAATTTCGTTTGAAAGCTTATCACCAATATCTTCAAGATTCTTGTAATAGAAATCGATAGGTTTGTCCTTATTCATAAATATCTTGATCACGTCATTTTCCAAAATTCCACTATAATATTTTTCCCAGACTTCATCTGTGACGGGTTTCATGATCAAAATAAGATCCTTTGGTTTCTCATCCCTGATGATATTAACCTTGAATGAATCATCATAATCAACTTTACTGATGATCTCACCAATATCATCAAATTCCGAAACATCTTCACCATTGATCTTCAAAATGATATCTCCTGCCTGCATTCCACCTTCTGCCGCTGGGGTTTCGGGTATTACTTTTTCTATCACAAGACCCTCAGTTTTGCCGTGATCTTCATCTTCTTCATGCGGACCGGAAACTATTACACCCAGAATCTTGCTCGATGAATCCTGATAGGCAAACACGTGCATGGATTCCGGTAATCCCAGTGAATTCCAGATGCCATAAACGTCATCCAGGTCATCAAGTATATCAAGACCGCTGAATACCTGATCAATTGCCTGAAGATCATACCAGTCGAATGACATCTCACCTAATTTGAGCTCTGTTTCTTCCTGGTTGCCATCACGCCAGTATTTCACCATGATCTTATCTTCAGGTTGATATTTCTTCAACATGGGACGAACCTGATCTTGAGAATAAAGTTTCTCTCCCTGAATTTCCAGCATAATATCATCATCTAACAATCCTGCTTTTTCGGCTGGACTATCTTCTGATACCATAGTGATCAACAAGCCATAATTTAAATCGAAGTTTTCCTGATCAAAATCATCTTTGAGGGAGACACCCATCCATACAGGGTTCTTATGCTTTACATATTCTTTTTCTCCCAACACAACGTTAAAGGTTTTTTCACTTTCATTATCAAAAACTACAATTTTAACCTTCTCCCCCACGTTGGAATTTCTGATCATACGGGTTAACTGTTTTTGGGTATACACTTTTTCATCCTGATAAGTTCTGATGATCATTCCCTTTTTCAACCCGGCTTCTGCTGCCTGAGAACCCTCTACTGCATATTTGATGAGTATCCCATAGCCATCTGATATCCCGTATTTTGTATAACTGGAATGATTTATATCTGTTGTCGCTACTCCCAGGAATGGGATTGTTTCGGCACTTATACTAATAAACATTCCCAGAAGCAATAAAATAAAAATAATATTTCTCATTTGTCCTCCAAAATTAATAGCATCCTGCAGAGACCTTTCTGATCTTGTTATTCTGCATTTGCTTATTATATTCTGAAACAACCATTACTTTGCCTGCCCGAGGTGAATTATACTGTCTGATCAAATACGTCTTATCATCATCAATCAACCTGTTAGATGAATTTGCCATTTCTCCCTGATCTACCGGCATCAAAATTCCTTTGCTTTTCTGCACATTCTCTGCTATTATTGGCTGCTCTTTGTTATGATCACCAAAAACCAGTGTGTTTACACTACTGGCAAAATTGGGTACCATAAAAGTAGCTGCCAGAATTAGAAAAAGCAGTGCTGCCATTGATACTGCCCACCTGTATCGAAGCACATATACTCTCTGCCGGCTGAAAAACGCCTGCAGCAATCTGCTCCGGAGGGCATTGAACTGGTATTTATCATCTATTAGGGGGATTTTTAAAGTACTAAGCATATCTTTGATCTTGTCCATGATCTTTCTCCTGTTCCAGAATATTTTTCAGCTTTTTCAAGCTTCGGTGCGTTTTAACCTTCAAAGCATTCTCTTTCTTTCCAAAAATCTCTGACAGCTCCCGATATGATTTCTTCTCAAAATACTTGAGTGCTATCAGATTCTGCTCAAACGGTTTCAAATAACTTAAACACTGTTTCACGTATTTAAACTCATAAGGATAGACGGTGGGGTCATCCGGTTTATCATTCTTTTTCTTCATAACCAGCTTAAAATCACGTTTGCGATCTCGGTAGTACTGGTTTACTTCACTCACAGCTATGCGATATAACCAGGCTGAAAAGGAACATCGATGGCTATCGAGAAATTTGAACCTGTAAAGATTCTTCATAGCTTTATAAAACACATTAGACACTATCTCGTTTCGCACATCCTCGTCGTACGTCCGGTGAAATACGAAATTATTGATCTTCGGATAATATATCCGGTATAGTTCATCAAAAGCCTGGATATCCTGCTTAGCTCTTTTCACTAATTCTCTTTCTTCCAAAAGACACCACCTTATCTCTTTTCAGTTCTGCATTATTAACGCATAAACCTCTGCCGGTTACATCTCTTTTATTCTTTTTTTTATTTACTTCTTGTCAACCTCAATATCATCATCATCTATTTACTGATGATTATGTTAATAGAAATTGTATATTTTCCCCATTAACGAATCTGATATTTGAGCTTTATTTCATCTCTTTACTTATATTTTTCCTCTTCTAAGTGTATAATAGGTGGAACAACTTAGCACAATATCACATGAAAATGTCAGTACGTGCTTTGTTGTTCCTCTGAATAGTCACTTCATGGTAAATTATTTGTTTATTTCTTTAATAAATATATTATTATCTTACTACATAAAAACTATTGTAGTATATTGAAACAAAATTACTGTTTTAATCTATGAAAATGTCTTTATCTTAGTGCTATGTATGATATATATTCTTTTTTAAATAAAATATATTATTGGTTATGTTGCTGCTCTGCTGTTTATTCCTAAGAACTTCTGTCGTCTGAATGACAATTCAAACTGGAAGTGATTTAAGGAATATTCTTAACTGCGGGTAGAAGTCAATTAGTTTCTTCAGGTAGTAATCGAATGAATAAATGTTTTTCTTTGACAATAAAATATGAAAGACAATAAAAGGATATGTAATGGTGTAATTAAAAATGGAGGTTATATTGGAAAAACATGATCTCAAGATTTTATTTGTAGAAGATGATGATTTAATGCGTAATACCATCAAAAATGTGCTGGAAAAAAATGCCAGAACAGTATTGCTTGCAGCTAATGGAGAAGAAGGACTTGAGCTCTATAAGCAGGAAGCTCCAGATATTGTGATCACAGATATAATGATGCCAGTGATGAATGGACTTGAGATGATCCATCAAATCAGGCGATTGGGCAGTAATGTAAAAATAGTAGTTGTCTCTGCCTATAGCGAGAAAGAGAATTTCCTCAAGGCAATTGCTCTGGGAGTTAATAACTTCCTGATCAAGCCAATTTCATATAAGAATCTATTAAATGTCCTGGAAGAATTAGCAAATGTTATCCTGCTTGAGAAAAACGTGGAAGCAGAGAAGCTGGAGAAACTTCAAGCCCAGGAAGAGCTTAAAAAGGCACATGCTGAGCTTGAAGATAGAGTGATCGAAAGAACTCAAGAACTGGCAATAGCCAATCAGCAATTAGTGGAATTTCAGGAGACCCTTCAGGATAAAATAGAGAAGAGTGTAACTGAGATCCGTCTAAAAGATCACATCATGATGCTGCAGAGTCGTCAGGCAGTTATGGGAGAAATGATCGGGCATATTGCTCATCAATGGCGTCAACCACTAAATACTATCGGACTTCTCACGCAGTCGCTCCTTTTTTCTTATCGCAATTCCAATTTATCTGATGAAATGCTGGAGGATAGAGTAAATAAGATCATGGTGGTTCTAGAGCACATGTCAGAAACTATAGATGATTTTAGAAATTTCTTTAATCCAAACCGGGAGAAGATCAATTTCAGCGTACTATCTGTAGTTCAAAAGACGCTATCATTTGTGGAGAGTTCTTTTCAGAAGCACAAAATAGAAATAGATCTTGAGATTGAAGAGGACTGTCAGGTAAATGGTTATGAAAATGAATATTCCCAGGTTTTAATGAATCTTTTGATCAATGCCAAAGATGCACTTGTAAGCCAGAATGAAGATAACCGTAAGATCTGGATAAGAGTAAGCCGTAGAATGGGAAAAAGCTGTCTTGAGATAGGAGATAATGCTGGAGGCATTTCACCAGAAATTAAAGATAAGCTTTTTGATCCCTATTTTACCACAAAAACAGGTGAAGAAGGTACTGGACTTGGTCTGTATATCTGTAAGACTATTGTTGAACAGAAGATGTCTGGCTATATTGATGTCAGTAATGATGAAGATGGTGCAGTGTTTACGATAATTATATAAAATGAAAGATTATAAAGTTCTGATTGTTGAAGATGAGGTATTGATAAGAGAAATGCTTAAGGAGATTTTTATGTCAGAATTTTCAGCTGTATTCACTGCCGGTCATGGTTTGCAGGGGATTGAAAGATATCATGAATTTGCCCCTGACCTGATAATCACTGATATAAAAATGAAGAAGATGGATGGACTTACGATGATCGAGAGGATTCAACAGGAAGACCCAACTCAGAAATTTATAATCATCACAGCCTATTCAGATGAGCATCACCTTAAAACTGCTAAATTACTGGGTGTTAAAGATGTACTTGTGAAACCTATTGATAGTCGTGAACTAATGACTAAAGCGATTGAGATATTACAAAGATGAAAGAATATAAAAATGTCCTGATCATTGATGATGATGAACTAACGACAGTGTTGGTTCGAGAAATTCTGGAATCAGATGGCTATCACTGCGAAACCTGCCAGCAAGTGAAAGATCTTAAAAATTGTTTAACGAAGCTTGATTTCAGTATATTTTGCGTAGACTTGATGCTGGATGGTCTGGAAGGGATAAAACTGATCAAAGAACTTAGAACCCTTTATCCTGAATCTATAATTTTTGTTATTACCGGTTTGAGTGCTGCCGAGTATTTGCAGGACAGCATGGAAGCTGGTGCTGATATGTTTTTTAATAAACCATTAAATGCTGCGAATCTGTTAGAGAAACTTAAAAGTTTGATCAACAGAATAAATGAGCCGGTTCCATGTCAGTCAATGGATAAATTGATCTGGCAGGCATTTAAAGATGCTATGAATCCTGTATTTGTCATTAATCAGGCTGGAGATCTGCATTATGCGAATGGATCTTTTTTGAAAATTACAGGACTTAGTGTCGAGAGGATCACCAGATATAATCTGGAAACCTTACGAATGGACACCATAGACGATCCTGGCAGCCTGATCAAGAGATGTAATAGTTCAATGAACGAAACCAGAATAATGGAAATTAGATTTAATGAGGGTAAATTTGATGAGGCTTGGTATTATGTAGTTATAAATCCGATAAAATGCAGCATAGGTAATCAAGCAACCCTCTTTCTATTTCAATTATTTGATATAACCCGTAAAAAGCAAATGGATAATTTCATCCTGAATAATGAAGAAAAGTTCCGCTCCTTTATCAGTTTATCCAATGATGGGATGGCTTTGATAAATGAGAAGGGACAGGTTATTGAATGGAATAACAGTCTTACCAGGATTACGGGAATTTCCATGGAGAAAGTATATGGAGAAGCGATTTGGGATATATTATCCTGGGGAAATGTGCGCATTAAGGATAAGAAAGTTCCTCCGGAAATCCTGAAGAAATTTATTAAGTATTCTCTAAAAGTCGGATTGGAGAATGAAAATGTGCGACAGGATCTTTGCCAGATAACTCATACTGATGGGCATATTGTTCACCTGCAGTATTCATTTTTCACAATCAAAGCAGATAAGGGGTATCGTCTGGGAATGGTTATCAGAGATAATACAGCCAGTGTAAACGACAGGAAATACATTGCTGAGCAGCATGAAAAGCTTAACCAGGCATATCAGGAGATGGAAAAGCTGGCAAGGATTGATCCTTTAACTCAGATTTCAAACCGCAGAGATGTGGAAATCCGGCTTGATTATGAAATGACTCGTTATGAAAGGCATCATAATCCATTTTCACTGGCGATTGCCGATATAGATAATTTCAAAAAATTTAATGATACCTATGGGCATGACATGGGAGATTATGTCCTGACCGAAATCGCAAAACTGATGAAAGAAACAGTCAGAGCCCAGGATATCCTGGGGCGCTGGGGTGGAGAGGAATTTATTCTGGTCTTTCCTGAAACAGATTCCGTAGGTGGAGATATAATCTCCGAAAGAGTCCGCTCAATAATTGAGCATCATAACTTTAATTTTAAAGGTGTTAGCGTATCAGTTACTATCACAACCGGCTTGGCAGAATTCAAGCAGGGTGAAGTGCTGGATGAAACAATTAAAAGAGCTGATAATGCTCTTTATAGAGGAAAAAATTGTGGAAAAAACTGTATTGTCATATCTTCTTAGGAGTACTTCATGTCAAATTTCATTGCAGAGAAGATAAGGAAAAGAAACTTGGACCTCATTAAGAAGCTCATTAAAATTGGGAAATCATTATCCCTGGAAAATGATATTCAAAAAGTCTTTAAGATAATTCTTGATGAGGTGATGGAAGTAACTAATGCTGACAGAGGAATGATCTATATTACTTCTCCAGATCAAAAAGCTTTGCAGTATGAAAGAGTGAAATGTATATCTGATCAAATGGAAATGGACTCGGAAACCGCCAGTAAGAGATGGAAGTCGATTGTATTATTTGACATAACGGGTGATCCGATAATGAATTCACTGGCAACTTTCGTTTTCCATACAGGATTTGAAGCTCATTTCGATGATGTGTACAATCAGGATTATTTTCAGATCGATCAGATCATAACGATGGATGAGCGGGACAAGTATCGCTCAAAATCAATGGTCGCTGTCCCTTTGGTAGATCATGAAGACCATGTTCTGGGTATCATTGAACTCACAAACAGCATCGATGAAGAGGGTAATATCGTAGCTTTTTCTGATGAACATACTGAGATATTGCTATCAGTCTCATCGCAAGCTGCTATCACTCTAAGTAATAAACTACTGATCAATAATCTTGAGAAAATGATCTTCGATTTCACTCAGGCAATTGCTTATGCCATTGATATGAAATCAGATAAATCATATCAGCATGTGCAGAAAGTTGCCCTGCTCACAAATATTCTCGCTAAAGAAATTAATCTTGTTGATGATGGGGTATACTCGAAACATAAATTCTCTCAAGATGAACTTGATGAAATCGCCATTTCAGGCTGGCTGCATGATCTTGGTAAAATTGTAACCTCAAATAACCTTCTTAATAAAAATACTAAGCTGCAGTCAAGCTGTGATCGGATTAAATTCGTTCAAACAAAATTTGAATTACTGGAGCAGGTCATATTTAATCAATTAATGCAATTAAAAACTGAAACTGAGAAAACTGAACTGCAACACATCCTGGAGAAATTACCTGAATATATGGATTTGATAATTTCCCTTAACCAGGGATCTGAATATGTTTCTGAAGAGGTGTTAGAAACTCTGGCTGAGATTGCTGCAGTAAAAATTAGCGCTCATGGGAAGGAATACAGACTGCTGGACGAAGATGAACTGGAAAACCTGATGATCCGGCGCGGAACTCTTACGATCAAGGAATATGATGAGATAAAAAAACATGCTGACATTACTTATAAGATACTTTCCAATATCACTTTCCCGACGAAATTTCAAAACGTACCCAAAATTGCCTCATCGCATCATGAAAGACTCAATGGAACTGGTTATCCACTAGGACTTAAAGATGATGATATACCTTTGCAATCACGCATTTTAGCAATAGCAGACGTCTTTGATGCGCTGATGTCAGAAAGATCTTATAAATCATCTTATGATCTTGATAAGTCACTTAAAATTCTTGCCAGTATGGCAAAGAATAATGAAATTGACAAAGATTTAATGGATATTATGCTGGATAAGAAAATTTTTATCACTTTTGCCAGCGAATATGATGTAAAAGATTTCGCAAACATTGATATCGATAAGATCAAGGAAATTTACCGGAGATAAATGAAATGGCCAATGTAAAAATTCTGAGAGATCAGGATCACTTTCTTAACGATATTCAAAATTCTTTGCACAGGCAATTAGCTGAGGAGGAAATACTCTCTCTTCGCAGGGTCCTGGATCGAGTAGTCCGGGTTCCATCACCAAAATTATTAGATTTGAATATTCCTTTCTGGTTGATCAAAAGATTTTATTTTCAGATCTATCTGGGTGAAGACAAACGTACAAAAACCCGCAATGATCGCAGCAAATTTGAAAGAACAAAACTGAAGGAATATAAAGAAAGAAATGCTGATTACTATTTTGCATCCCTGCCTGAAGATATTCAAAAAGGCTTTCAATATGAAGAGAAAAGGGTAATTCAGGCAGTATTTATACGGGCAATATCTATTCCATCAAGGAAAATTCTGGAAACAAATATAAATTTCAAGATAAAAAACAGATATTATCTTAGTATCTATCTGGGACTGGATAGAAGAAGAGGTAAAAGAAAAAACGCCAGTCATGCTCTTAATACTCTAAGTTTTATGAGCTCTATGCTGATTTATCTGCTAGTGATAATATTTGTTGCCTTTTTTGCCAAAACTGTGTTAAATTATGATTTAGTTCAGGGTGGTCATGGTATTGACTGGTTAATTGATAAACTTGGTTTAAATAAATAAGGGAGAAGTGGAATGCCATTTAAAAACAAACTCAAAGACGTTGATTATTTCATGGATCAGATGGGTCATGGAATAAAAAACAGCTTCACTGAAGAGCAGGAAAAATTCATTCGCCTGATACTGGCTAAAGCCATCAGAATTCCATCAAAGAAGCTTATTGATCTTAATGTGCCATTCTGGTTTGTCAAAAAGTACTATATGCAGCTATATGTTGGTGAAGACAAAAGAAGAAATTCCAGGAAACAAAAATCAGTGAATGCAACTTCAGAAAATATCATTGAAAGAGATTTCAGTTATTTCTATAGTCTTATTCCTTCTGAGGTTGCCAAAACTCTTAATTTTGAGCAGAAACGATCTGTCCAGGACATTCTTAAACGGTGTATTATTGTTCCTACTAAAAAGATTTATGAATCCAATAATTCTTACAAGATATTCAAGAAGTATTATTATATCTCTTTCTTTTGGGGATATGACAAAAGAAAGTCACAACGTGCTGCTGGTACTGATTCATCAATGAAAGGCTTGAATTTATCTGTACGTGGATTTGTTTACTTCATAGAATTAGCTTTGGCAGTCGGGGTCATCTATGCTCTGATCAGAATTGTGGGCTCTATGTTTAATTTCAATCCCGCTGATGCCATTGAAAAAGGAATGCTGGATGATGTAATTAATGAAAAGGTGCAAGACAGGATCGATCAAGGTTATTCATTACCAGAAATTATGAACATAATCAATTATTACTGGTGGACTTACTTAAAGCCATTCATCTAATAATCTCTGATTGTTCATAGTTAGTGTCTTTCTTAGTAGTGATCGTTAGATTGCCTCGATAATTCCCTTATCTAAACCAAGCATATAATAAGGGAGAGCAGTTAAACTCTCCCCTGTTTATTCTATTATCTATTTGTGTTCACTGCCACATAATGGTATTGACCATTTAATGATTTCACTCTGAAGAGCAACTGATCTTTACCATCTTCTTTCACTTTTTCATAGATCTCATTGAAATTTTCCACATCTTCCACAGTTTCAAAATTTATCTCCAGGATCACATCTCCAACTCTTAATTCACTATCTTCAGCAGGAGAATCCTTTTCAATTGCACTAATGAACACTCCGCTGCTTTCATCAATTTTATATTGTTTGGCAGCATCACTATTTACGCTTTCTACCTTAAGTCCTAACCAATCAGCATTAGGCGTTGAAATATTACTCTCAGCCAAGTCAGCGGGTCTTTTCATCAGAGTTACGTACATGGTTTTGTGCTTTTGCTTGCGAACGATCTCCACAGGTAGTTTTATACCAATCTCGCTTTCAGCCACTATTATTCGGAAATGAGCAACATCCGCAATCTCCCTGTTATCAAACTTGATGATCACATCACCCTGTTCCAGTTTACCATCTGATGCCGGTGTATCATCTTCCACTTTAGCGATCAGTACACCAGACACATCTTCCAGATCAAGGCTCTTTCTAAGGTCAGAAGTAATCTCCTGAGGCAAAATTCCCAGGTAAGCTCGAACCACCTCACCATGCTGCATCAAGTCATTTGCTACCTTTCTGACCATATCCACTGGAATGGCAAAACCGATACCAACATTACCCTGATTAGGAGTACTGATAGCTGCATTCACTCCGATAACATCACCATCAATATTAACCAATGGTCCTCCACTATTTCCGCGATTTATTGCAGCATCAGTTTGAATATAATTCTGATACAAGGGTCCACCATCACTTCCGAAATTAAAGTTGGATCGTCCCAAAGCTGAGATAACTCCCACTGTGACGGTTCGATTTAATTCTTCTCCAAAAGGGTTTCCAATTGCTATTGCCCATTGTCCAACTTCCAGATTAGCAGATTCTCCCAAAGGAGCAATGGTCACCCATTCATCGCTTTCTATTTCTATCTTGATCACAGCAAGGTCACTATCACTGTCCAATCCCACGATCTCACCAGGATATTCCTCTTTATCTTCCAGTGAAACAGTAATCTCAGCCCCTTCTTCATTACCTTTTTCTACAACATGATTATTGGTTATTATATAAACAGTATTACCTTCTCGCTTGAAAATAAATCCTGTGCCCATTGCCCGTGCCTTACGACTTGGTGACTGTCTTTGAGGTTGAGGAAAAAAGAATTTAAAAAATTCATCCTGATTAGGAAATCCATTAATAGTCATTCCAGGAGTCTCATATTCCACCTGAATATTCACAACTGATCCCCTGATATTTTTCACCACATCAACAAAGGGATTTCTGCTGTCCCCAAAAACTGCCACTGCCATTACCAGCAGCATGATAACTGTCATAGTTCTTAGTATTACTATTCTTTTCATAAAACCTCCAATATTAAGAATCGATCACAATCATCAATATTCTCCTAATTTATTTATCGATATTTAAACGTCACTTTCAGTTTGAGTTACAGTTTTTTTATATCTTACCTACCGGTGCAATATAGATAACCATCTCATTTTCACCATCTATCTGCAGCAATTGATCTGCTGCTGACTGGTTATAGGCAGCAATTGCACAGGTACCACAACCCACTGCATCACAGGCAAGATAAAGATTCTGGCAAACGTGACCTGCATCGAGTAAAATTAGCTTTGTTGACGCAATAGCATATCTCCATTCCATTCGATAAGGTATAGCACTCCAGTAAAACACCACATTCGCACCAGTACTCCAGGATTGCCCTTTCACCGATTCTGTGATCGACTGGTTCATGTCTTCCGGTTTATAGATGAAAATCAGTGCATGCTCCTCCGGTAAATAACGGTAAATCCCTTGATCCAGATTTTCTACATTTAGTATAGCCAGATATGTTTCCAAAGCATGCCTGGAACCAGCAGAAGGAACAAATCTCTTGGATGTAGCTTCATTGATCTTAAGCCTGATTGCCTGAGTGCTCCATAATAAATAAGATAATTCTTGCAGTTTTAATTCTTTACTACTAAATTTTCTGCAACTTTTACGATTGAGTGTTGCTTTGCTGAAATCTGTTGTTATCTTCCAGTCCCAATTCTCTGGTTTTGGCAAAGCGATTATTTCAATATTTTCTGGAAATGGTTTAGTTACTGGAGGTGATTTCACTCCCTTGCTCTGGTCTGTTTCAGCAAAATTATAACTCGTCCATTCATTAGCATTTAGCTCTTTTCGGTCATTCTCCATCTTATCTCCTTTTGTAATTATAAAAAAGGGGCAGCGATCCCCTCTCAGGAATTGCTGCCCATTATATTAGTTATTAAAACTTAAATTTTATCCCAAAATCTGCCCCATATCCCTTGGCAGCATTGAAAAGGCCATTATAATAAGTTCCACCTAACATCAATTCAATTGACTCAGAGTCTACTCCGAACTTGAAACTATAGCTGTCAATATCACCATTACCGTAGGTAAGTTTAATGGGTAGCCAATCTAATGGTCTATAGGTAGTTCCCAGAAAAAGTCCATCAAGTAAATAATCGCATGACTGATATTTCGCCATCACATCAAAACCTCTTCCTACATAATATTCCACACCAAAGGTTATTGAAGCATCAAGCTTAACTTCCCGATCCCCATCATAATCTTCACCTTCCACAGTCTCACTTTCATCTATCGCTTCGTGATCTTCATCAATAAAATTCAAATAGTCAAGGTGGTAATTATAATAATCTGAATATACCAGATCGCTGTATGTAAGCTTTGTTCCCAGATCATCTACATTAAAATACATCCAGCCATTAGGCAGCTTCATTTTGAGCCCGAGACCGAAACCGGTAGAATAATTACCCGTTATTGATGAAGGGTCAATATCAGAGTGTAAGATACTCACATGGCTTTCTACATATAGACTATCCTGATTGGAAATGAGTTCCTGCTCACTTTCCATTACTTCTGCATATCCAGCCGAATTATTTACATTCACACGTGCACCAAGATATATATCAGCCTCACGAAGATAATTCAGCACACTTTCAAGCCTGAGTACAAAACTCCCTGATTCCTTATTTGATATCCTTGCAGGTGGTATAAGAGATAAATTCACACTTTTGGGATATGCCCAGTCAAAACTGAATTTAATGAATTGATAGAAATAAGTATCGCTCATAGCACTTGTGTTATATTGATCCTCATCATTGCCATTGAATAAAATCTGCATAAACTCTTTATCAATATCTCCCATATAACCACGAATATTTGATGTCATGGTTAATTCCCAGTTCTTGAATCCGAACGCTAAAAGATCAATAGTGGCATATCCAGAAAAATTGAGATTAGAAGATGAAAGCAGATCCTTTTCTGACTGAGTAAGCACATGACCTTCTTCAAACATGGCGAGATCACTTACAGTTAAATGATTATTGGAGAAACCTCCATTCATAAAAAATCCGGGAAGAATTATATCACCACTCTCACGATCTGCTATATCAGCAGGATTTTCTGCAAAATCACGGAAAAATCCCTGTAAACTAACTGCAAGTACTATTGCTATAAATAAAATAATTAACCGTCTCATCTTATTCCTCCCCATTATCTATCAGGTCCTGCGATATCCTGATGATTATTTCTGCCATGCCCACTAATTGAATTTCTCCCGCCAAAGCATGCTCTCCATCACTAACAAGATTTATTCGGGAAGCTACATAAGTGAGATCTTTCAAGAAATAACTCAAGTCTTTCTGATTAAGGTCTATCATTAGTTCCTTTGTTTCACCTTCTAAAGTCGTTTCTAATCCAGGCATTACAATCAAATCTACGATACTGGTATCGGGATTTTCATAGTGATAAATCTCATTCATTATATTATTTTCACTATCCGATAGCAATACTTCTGCACCCACTTGCATACCGGTTGTATTAATGTAGGTCAATTTCAGACTGGCACTCTGAAAAGCATCAAATTCTTCCTGCTTAAGTTCTACATCTTCTTCAGAGATCACTATTTCTCCATCCTGACGTGGGATCACCCAGGCATCAGTAGCAAGAGATAAAGTTGATTCCAGAATGATATTTGATGTGAGCAAATCTCCCTGATGATATATTAATTCTGAAACTCCATCACCTGCTGTTACCTGAACTTCAAATTCAATCAGCACAGGTAATAAGGACAACAATTCATTAATATTATAAACATCACTATTAAATTCTATGCTGAAAGATGTTGATGCAGGTATTTCGATCTGGGGTATTTCACCACTTTCGATATTTATCAATTGCACCATTTCATTTTCCGTATTAAAAGCTCTGACATCTATCACAAGATCTCCCGGTATTTGCGAATTACCTGTGCTTAGATCTATTCTGATCTCACTGTCACCTACGAAGATAAACTGCCCCCCCTCTTGCACTTCTGGATAATCCACATCAAGGGTAATTTCATCACTGATACTTTCCTGCTCCTGAGGTTCGATAATTCCTCGTACATACTCAAACTCCAGTTCACTAAGTTCTGCTTCTACTAAATAAGAATCGCTTGCATTGATTTGTCGATAATCATCTACATCAGTACTGTCTATATTTGCTACTATAAATATTTCAATATCACTTAGTAATTCGGTTCCATCTCCCAATCTTGCTCCACCTAATTCCAGTATCTCATCAAACATTCCTCCTTCACTGCTGCGGGGTATCTCATAATCTGCCTGATAGTTTTCTTCACTATCGAGAAATAATGCAGGTATATCAACATGTAGATGCAATGCAACATCAATCCCGTTTTCCACATGAATACTCAATTGATAATCAGGATTATCAGCAAGCGTCGCTTCATATATATGATAATCTTCATCCAGTTCAATGCTTACAGTATCCTCTATTGTCTGCTCTGCTATCAGCGCTTCTGCAGCACTAGCTTTCAAATCATCCCAGAAACTAATATTAGTCTCCAGTTGATCTTCCAGAACAATTACTACACTGTTACCATCGGTACCTCGACTACCCCCACTTATTAAAAGCTGCATATCTCGATAGAGTACAATACCTTCAAGGTCAATTGAAGTTGTATAATTCTCTCCTGGGGCCAGATTGCGGTCTTCAAGAATGATGTCATCAATCACATTCTCCCACACACCACCATCATTTTCATGTACCAGACTCAATGTCAAATATTCTCCCACCTGATAATTTCCTAAACCTATGATCATATTATTAATAATTTCCAAATCAAATCCACCTGACATTATCTCTACCCACTGAATCTCATTTACTGGTTCAAGTTCGATGCTGATATCTTCAAAACTAAATGATACTATTTCAGGAACTTCCACTCCTTGACCCGGTATATCCAGATTGGCTGCTGAAGCAAATTCTCCAAATGTTATCCCACCTTGAATGGGATCTACATCAGATATCGCAATATCTCCAATTTCGGCAGTATCGCTTTCAAAAACAGGTTCTGTTTGTCCGATATCAATTTCCTGTTCATTTAAATTTTCCTGGTAAATACCTAATACTGTGTCTCCCACAGCATTCTCTGTTAACACGATTGAGCTGTCTTCTTCTGCAAGTTCCAGTAGATCATAGCTGTCATTTAAAACATAAAAACTTAATTTTGTATCCCAGGTCGGCAAACCGGGATTTTGGGGCAGGGAGCATCCTAAAAACATTAGTAATACCACAATTACAATAAAAATCCATTTTTTCATACTATCTCCTTAATGCATTTAATGTCATCATTAGAACAAGATTATCGAAAATAGCAGCTTATGTCAATTCTTTCCTTATTCTATTCAGAGATGTGAAATCAATCATAATATTATTAGCGGTACTTTTACAATTTGAACACTGTAAATTCGAAGTGCAGCTCTCCCATTTTAAATTGTGTATAATATCCCGGCATTACTGACTCCTGAAATTACTATTTCAAATCATCACTATTTGTTATAACATTTCACCTGACTAAATTAGTTTTTCCTAATTTGTACAGGATTTTTGTTCTAATATTATACTATTGTTATTTTTTTTAGCTATATCGCTTATATCATATTTATTTAGGATATTTTAATGCCCCTAATTATATACCAAGTGGAACAACAAAGCACATACTGACATTTTTTTGTTATATTGTGCTTTGTTGTTCCACCTGTTTCACACTTTGAAACATCTTTTTAATCTCAGATAATGCAAATATAATCTTAGATGATCAACCTTTCAATGGTAATTGATGAGTAAAATTTTCTTTCTGTTGATCTGAAGGTTCTGGAGATGCTGGATTCAGGAACTGGCAATCATTTTCGTGAGAAAATTCTCAATGATGCTAATTATGTAAAAATATCAGGGGAAATTATTTCATAAGAGAAAAAGAAAAGAAAAATTCGTTTTGACTTATCAGTAATTGGATTATATTATTTTTGATTGTAGGTATGGGAACTTACTCGAAATTACTCGATGCCTAATATCATTGATGAATATTTAATTTAATTATTAGTAGTAGTTTAGAGAGAAAGTAAAAGTAAATTTATTATTAATTTTGTAAGGAGATAATATTCATAAAATGAGATATTTCAGGCAAGGGAGCAAAACGAAATTGCTATATTATGTAGGAAAAAAGGAATATTTCTTTGATGATAGAGAAAAAATTATTGACAACATAAAGCTGTAAATACAAAAATAGAAGGGAATGGGAGCGAAGTGTGAGGTTAATATTACAAGATATAGAAAAAAAACTAAACCTTATGGAGGTATAATGAAACGGAAAATCTTTTTGATTTTGTTTATTGCTCTAACTGTTGCTATATTGCAGGCTGATCTTGCCAGTGCGGGATTTGTGATGAGCGATATAGACCAGATGGGGCTTGCCCCGTTTGACTTTCAAGTAAATAGTAGTGACCTGTTAGCAGAAGATCAGGCAATATCATTTCAATTTCATTTGAATTATGATGCAGACCTGTTCGTGTATAATGGTTATACTACTGGAGCAGATTTACCAGGCATGCTGGTAGTTAACGATCTTAATCCTGGACTGATCAATGTAGTTTGGGCAAGTGCTGCTGCACTTACTGGGATCAATGAATTAATGTCCATCAATTTAGAACCGGTTGAACCATGTGAGACCGCAATCACACTAACCGAAGCACGCTACAACAATACTGATATCACTAATTTCACTGGTGGCATGATCTCAATAGTTCCTTTTCCAGTACTTGGATTAACTATTGAAGATGTAGAACATCAGGGCCTCAGTGCTTTTGACGTGACAGTACAATCCATTGATATCTTACTAGATGATGGCATACTCAGTTATCAGTTCAGCTATTATTACGATCCTGAGATAGTGGAATATGTAGATTCCGCTTTGGATCCAGATTTAAATGGACAATTAGTGGTAAATGCAGAAGAGTCAGGTATGCTCAACGTGGCTTATGCAGGAGCTGACCCGATTTCAGGGATCAATGATCTTTTGATAATCACTTTCCAAGCTGTTGGTTATGGATATGACGAGCAATATATCTCCGATGTCTATATGAATAATTATGAGGTAAGTGACGATATCAGCGGTTTGATAACCGTTTATCCAGCCTGGGAAGAAATAACCGTTAGTGTCACTGGTGCTGATGTATTTATTGGTGATCAGTTTATGAGTGCTGTTCAGACATCACTTGTAATGCCTGAAAATGGCTTAGTAGCTTTTCAGTTTATTCTTACTTATGATGCAGAATTGCTGGAATATGCTGGATTGAATGAACAAAACCGTTTTATAGATGATCTGGTAATAAATGACACAGTGCCTGGAGTACTTCAAGTTGCTTATGCAAATAGTGATGTAGTTTATGGTGAAGGGTCTCTTGTAGAATTCCTGTTTAATGCCATTGATGATGGTACAACAGAACTGACTTTATCAGAAGTTGTTTATAATAATGAATATATCACCAACCTGGTTCAAGGAGAGGTAATTATAACCAATCCTAATAATGCACCCATAGCATCTGCTGGAGTGGATTTTGAAATTCTGGAAGGTGAAGCAGGAATGCTTGATGGCAGCGGAAGTTATGATCCTAATGATGATGACATCACTTATTTATGGACTGGTGATCTTGTCCTCGATGATGAAACCGCTATAAATCCAACTTTTACTGCTCCAGAAGTTGAAGAGAATACTTATATATTTATGACTTTAACTGTTGATGATGGTGAATTTATCGCTACTGATGAAGTATTAGTAACCATAATCAATGTTCCCAATCCTGCTGACGCAGTTATATCTATGGATGATCAGGATGTTACACTAGATCAGGAATTTCCTATCAATGTTTACACAACACCTCTTGATGCAGATTTTGGTGTAATTTCATATCAGTATATTGTTAATTATGATCCGGCAATTCTTACATATACAGGTTCCAGTATTGGAACTGGAATGCCGGATGGAATGCTGGTTGTAAATGATACAGAACCAGGTGTTCTGCAGGTTGCATTCAGCACTGCAGATGCTATTACTAATCCTGATTATCTTACTCAGTTTACATTTGTAGGCACAGTATTAGACCAATCAGAAATTAACATAAGTGATTTTTATTATAATAATACTGCCGTGCAAAATGTACTACCAGCAATGATCACTGTGCATGTACCATATTATTACACCGGAGTTTATATAGAAAATGAAGAAGTCGGCTTAAATATGGAATTCACCAGCGATCTTATGACTGAAGAGCTGATGGCAGACTGGGAGATAATATCATATCAGTTTGATCTATATTATGATCCTGCAATGCTTGAATTTTCCGGATATCAATTAGGTGATGTACCCACTGGTGGCAATCTACTGGCTTATGAAATAACTCCAGGACATGTTTCTGTCGCTTTTGCTGATTTTAATGCTTTAATCGGAGCGGGAAGTATCGCTGGATTTAATTTTATTCCACAGCAATTAGGCAGCACTGATATAATTATAGAGAATTTCAAATATAATGCCGCTTACCTGCCTAATGTAGAAGGTGGTACTATTAATATAATTATTCCTTATTCCAATGCAGTGATCAGCGCACCAGAACTTACTGTCGGCGGTGGTGAGACATTCACCGTAGGGATATCAACCACAGACATTAATCCAGCCTGGGGTGTTATCAGCTTCCAGTTTGACCTGGGATTTGATGCAGATCTTCTGGATTTTGTAGGATACAATTATGGCTCCATAATCAATGCAGGAAATCTGTTAGCTTATGAGAATGCAGACGGAAACGTGGCAGTGGCATTTGCTAATTTTGATCCAATTGGTGGAGAAGGTACATTGATAGAGCTGGAATTTACAGCAGCAATGGAACTTGACCAATCAGTACTTGATATAG
>Ga0075120_10000250_pt1 | contig 44562 bp, 36 predicted proteins | sample AntAceMetag02UKL_FD_69792 | JGI IMG/M metagenome (GOLD analysis project Ga0075120, IMG submission 69792) | Saline lake microbial communities from Ace Lake, Antarctica - Antarctic Ace Lake Metagenome 02UKL | ecosystem: Environmental > Aquatic > Non-marine Saline and Alkaline > Saline | place...
GAAGATTAACGACCTGGGCTGTGATTTCTGCCGCATCACCTTCAAATTTCTGCCCGCCCTGTCGTTTTTCCGATTCCATAAACTCTATAACTTCTGATTTTAGAGAGCCGCCGCTGACTTCTTCATAGGAAGTTCCAAGAGCCCCAAGATCCATGACCTGGATTTTCTTTTTCTTTGCCATCATGATACCGCGCATGGCTGGCAGCCGGGGTTCATTAATACTGTCACTCACAGTTATTACGGCGGGTAACACAACTTCTAAAATTTCAGTTCCAAGATCACCCAGTCGAGAAACTTTAATATTGCCGTCATCTATTACTTCTATGGCAATCACGTTACTGACGCACGCTATTCCCAAAAACTCTGCCAATATAATAGCGGTCTGGCCGCTGTCCGTATCCTGGGCCTGTTTCCCTGTGATAACCAGATCATACTCACCAGCCTCATAAACTTTTTGCAGTACTTTGGCAAAGACAAATGAGTCTGTCTTTGCCAGTGCAGGATCGTCAATATGAATTGCATTATCAATTCCCATGGCATAGCATTTTCGGATCATATCCGTGTTATCACTACCGCCGATGCTCACCAGGGTTGTCTCGGCCCCATTATTTTCCTTTAACTGGACCGTGGCTTCCACTGCATTTTCATCCCAGGCATTAATAACATATTGCAACCCGTCTTCGACAATGGCACCGTTCTCCACGTGGATGGTCAACTCCACATCGACCACTTTTTTTGCAGTTGTGAGAATTTTCAAATTATCCTCCTGTTTATTGGTTTTTTATATTTATCAGTTTTTATGTTTTTTGCTTTGATTGCTTTTTGTGTAAATTGTTGCCTTGGCTTTATCTTCTCTTGATGCGCTTTTCACCGCAGACTATTATTAATTCATTTTCCTCAGCAGGAAAGGCAAGTGTCATATTAAGGGCCTGCCCCATTTCTGCGGCAAGGGCTGTGGGTCTTGAGTTGCTGATCATCATCGGCAGATGCGCCCTGGCAGCTTTTTGAACCAGTTCATAACTGATCCTTGAAGATAGAACCAGGATTCTGGCGCAAGACAGGGTCCCGTCCATAAAGATTTTTCCAATTGCCTTGTCAAGCGCATTATGCCGACCCACATCTTCAGAAAAAGAGATCGCCTGAAGCTGGTCGTCAAATATGATTGCAGCGTGTGAGCCACGGGTTCTCTGATAGTATTTCTGATTTTTGGAAAGTTTACCAATGCAATCAAAAACGTGATTAATTTCAACCTGAAAACCGTTTTCCGCCGGTGTTAATATCTGGTTGAGTTCCTTCATCATCTCCTTGCCGCAAATACCGCAACTGGTCTGGCTGACAAAGCCCCTTCTTTCAAGAAGGTGGGGAATCTTTTTACTACGTTCAGGTTTGAGCCAGATATCAATAATATTTGGGTCCAGATCTTTGTCATATCCAATGGTTTTGAAATCATCTGGAGCATCTGCAATCCCCTCCCCTAAACAGAATCCTGCCGCGTGAAATATCTCTTCCCCGGGTGTTCTCATCACTACTGAATAAGGTTTGTCATCGACACGAATTAAAAAGGGTTCCTCTCCGATCAATTCCAGGTCAATTGTCTGGTCGGAAGAATTTGTCTGGCTGACCTCTTCCTTGCACCGAAGCGCTTGATAAAATTTAGTATTTTTCCCTGCACTCAATTGTTCCTGCTCCTTACAAAAAGGTTAGGGAAACGCGAGGGCTTTGGTTAAAACGAAAACTGCCTGGAGATACGATGTCGGGCAGAGCTCAAAACATTCCTTACAGTCATTGCACTCCTTTGCGGCTATTTCCGGAATAAAACTTATCTCACGTCTTGCCCCACTGTTAACAAATCCAATAGCATGTTTCTTTTTGACTTCAGCACAATATCTTACGCATAGACCGCAATGAATACAAAATGAAGCTTCTTTTTCAAAACGGTCTTTATCTGCTCCATACTCTTTAGCAAAAGCCTGCAATTGCAAAGAATTCGGGGCATGAGCCAGTAGAAGCTCTAAAATCATTTTACGCATTCTATCTACTTTCTCAGACCTGGTTCTAACAATTATATTTTCTTCTACCGGATAAACGCAGGAAACAACGAGCTTTGTCCAGCCGTTAACTTCTACTTCTACTATGCAAAGTCGACACCCGCCATAAGGTTCTAATTTCTCATGGTGACAGAGCGTAGGAATAAATATATCTACACTTTGGGCTGCCTCTAAGACGGTCATTCCTTCTGTTGCTTTAACTTGCTTTCCATCTATCTGTAAAAGAATTTCCTTCATCTTATTATACTCTCTTTAACTATAAGTCCTGGTTCTTTGCCAGACATTGCATCTACTTGATGCGTGCCTCATACTCATCTCTGAAGTAGCGTAAAGAGCTCAGGAGTGGATCAGAAGCAGTCTTTCCCAATGCACACAAAGAGGCTGTTCCAGCCACCTCAGCTATCTCCTCCAAAAGCTCAATGTCTCCCTCTTTTCCATTCCCTTCACTAATATTAGTCAAAATCTTAGCCATCTGCCTGATGCCTTCACGGCATGGAACACATTTGCCGCATGACTCATTAGCGAGAAAATCAAGGAAGAACCTGGTTTTTTCAACCATATTGGTATCTTCATCCAATACTAGTAATCCACCTGCCCCTATCGGAGCTCCCAGTTTTGCAAGCTCATCAAAATCCAAAGGAGTGTCAAGAAACTCCTCGGGAATAGAGCCTCCCATGGGTCCTCCAAAATGAATCGCTTTGAGTTTTTTTCCATTTGGAACTCCACCACCAATGTCGTAAACAAGCTCTCTGAGTGTTGTCCCAAAAGGAACTTCCACGACCCCAGTGTTAACTATATTACCTGATAAGGATATGAGTTTTGTTCCCTTACTTTTCTCTGTGCCGATACTGGTATACCATTCTGCACCCTTATTGATTATCTGAGGAACATTAGCCCAGGTTTCTACATTGTTCAGGTTGGTAGGCATGTCCCAAACGCCACGTACCGAAGTACGTATATATTTTGGTCTTGGTTCCGGGTTTTTCCCTTCTATTGAACTCATTAATGCGCTGGACTCACCGGAAACAAATATCCCTACATCAAAATGTACCTCAACATTAAAATTAAAGCCGGAGCCAAGGATATTTTCACCTAAAAGACCGTATTCCGTAGCCTTAGCAAGAGCAATATCAATATTCTTTTTTAATTGAGGAGTATCATGACGTGTATAGATAAATCCTTGATGTGAGCCAATAGCATAAGCGCCGATTATCAGACCTTCCAGCACAAGATGCGGATTTCCCGTAAAAATGGCTCTATCCATATACGCCCCTTGCTCACCTTCATGACCGTTGACAATAACATATTTTTCTTCTCCGGGAGCATTACGTGCAGTCTCCCATTTTCGACCAGCAGGGAATCCGCCGCCGCCTCTACCACGTAAGTTGGCTTTCTTTACTTCTTCAAGAACTTGCTCAGGGCTCATCTCAAAAAGCGCTTTAGATAAACCAGAATAACCACCATTAGCCAGATAATCATCAATGCTCTTAGGATCAACCTTAGGGTTATAGCTGATAAGGTACTGGGTCTGATTCTTGTAAAAAGGTATTTCAAACTGATGCACTGCTTTTTCACCGGTATTTGGATCAGTGTAAATCAGGCGGTCAATCACTTTCTTTCCAAGAATAGTCTCAGATATTATTTGGGCAGCATCCTCAGGCGTTACTTCCATATAGCAGATTTCTTCAGGGTATATAACTAATATAGGTCCTTTTTCACAAAAGCCATGGCAGCCGGTTACTCTAATATCAACTTTATTCTCTAAGTCTTGTTTCTTGATTTCTTCTTCTAAGGCGCTGATAACCATATCGTTACCAAGCCCGTGACAGCCCATTCCTGAACATATTGCAATACAGGTCTTATCAGGATCTCTTTTTGACAAGATATCTTTTCTAAGTTCTTCCAATTGGGCAGCTGAATTTATCCTTGACATAATCTTTCCTTACTTGTAGTTTTTCAACACATCTTCTGCCTGATCAGGGGTTAGCCTGGCGTGATGTTTCCCATTGATTATTATCTCGGGTCCTAAATTACAACAACCGAGGCAATTGCCGCTCTCCAGGCTGAACTTTGACTCAGAGTCTGTTTCCCCAGGTCTTATTCTGATCAGGTCCTGAACCTTATTCATAAGACTTACTGCGCCACGAGAATGGCAAGAACTGCCCATACATACGTGAACTTCGTTACGCCCTTTAGGAATTAAACTAAAGGTTTTATAAAAGGTAACAATTTGCATTACACGGGTTAACGGTACGGTAAGTTTCTCACTAACCTTGCTTAATACTTCTTTAGGAAGCCATCCATTTAGGCTCTGAATCTCCATTAATACCATAATCAGTGAACTGGGTTTGCCCTGATGTGCATTTATAATCTGATCAATTTTCTCGTTATCCATAGTTATGTCCTAATTTTCTTATTAAGCAGCAATAATGAGGTCCTGGCTTTTGTCAAACGTCACTAATCCTTGCCTTGCTGAAACATCAAGATGTCTTGATACTTCAGATGGATTTAAACCTAAAATCTCAGAAATTTCTCCAGCTGAAATAGGTCTTTCATGCAGGAGCATCATAATTTGGCATATTGCCAGTTTATCTACAATTAATTCATTAAATAACCTGTTGAACTCACTACTTTCGAAAAATTCAGTATAGGTTTGTTTCGATTTCACAGGAACTCTTAATCTTTCCCTTTCAACCAGTCTCATATAAGGAATTAATTTCTCTACTGCTTTTAGTTTGAACTTTACTTTCTTTATGTCCATGCCTTCACTTTTGCCAATTGGTCCCAACTCTCTCACAGTTTTTGTAAAATCATCAGTATATTCAGCCAAAAGATTACCATCAGCACCGGACATAAAGCTTGTTCTCAACCTTTCCGGGTTCAGACCAATATGCTCCAGTATTTTTTTACATATATATGTATTGGCTAATGTATCATAATTTCCATGTGTAACATAATTGCATTCATCTAATTTACAACCGCCAATAAACACGCCGTCCTGTCCTTTTAAAAAGGCTCTGATTATAAATTTCAGGTCAACTCGACCCGAACACATAACTCGGATAAGCCTCATTTCATTTGAATATTGCAGTCTGGAAACTCCAGCCAGGTCAGCCGCTCCGTATGCTCACCAATGACAAACAAAACCCAGTAATTTTGGTTTAAATTCAAGACCTGTACTCATCCGTTTGAACCTCCTTTGTTCATCGCCTTTTTATTCATTTTATGCTTCTTCAAGGATTGCATCCATTTGTTCTATAATCTGCTCATCGCTCAATGCTGCATCAATCTGACTCAAAAGAGCTTCATTGGTAAAGTGCTTTAATGCTATGGCATTGGTGGGGCATTTTGTGTTGCACAGGCCATCTCCCTTGCACAAAATCGGATTGACAATAGCCTTAAGGCCTTTGGGCGTATCATGGAATTCAATGGCATCGTATGTACATGCGCTGATACATGCACCGCACGCCACACAATCGTATTCGTTTACCCTGGCCACTGAACCCGAAGCCACCACTGTGTCCTTTGACAAGATGGTTAACGCCCGGCCGGCGGCGCCATATGCCTGGTTAATGGTTTCCTGTATATGCTTGGGATAGTGTGCAGTTCCACACAGATAAACCCCGTCCGCTGCAAACTCCACGGGTTTCAGTTTGACATGGGCTTCTTTAAAGAACTCATCCGGGCTCAATGTGACCTTGAAATGGGAGGCGATTTCATGGGTTGATGCCGCAGGAATCACGGCAGCGGCCAGAGAAAGAATATCCGCATCCAGCTCAAGTTTCTGCCCCAGAATATAATCCGGAACAGTGACCCTTAAGATATCTTTTCCCCCTTCTTTTACGGCTTCTACCTGGGGAGGATCCTCTGGTTCATACCGGATAAATTGAACGCCCTTTTCCGAAGCTTCCCGATAAAAATCTTCTTTTAGTCCATAGGTTCTCATGTCCCTGAAAAGAATATAGATTCGCATATCAGGGTTGATTTTTTTCAATTTCAAGGCATTTTTAACTGCATGGCTACAGCAGATTCGGCTGCAATAATTTCTTTCTTCATTTCTGCTGCCGACACATTGAATCATCACCAGGCTCTCGGCCATGGTGATGGCTTTGTTTCCTCTGACGATTTCTTCTCCCACCTCAAGGTGGGTGAACACAGAATCGTTTTCCCCATACAGGTATTCTGTGGGTTTATATTCTTCAGCACCCGTTGCAAGAACGGATACACCATGTTTGATTTTTTTTATTCTGCCTTCGGTTTCAACCGTGGTGGTAAAATTTCCCAGGTAACCTTCAACCTTCTGAATCGTGGCCTCATGGGAAACATGGATCAATGGATTTTTATACACCTGGGCGATCACATCATCCAGATGGACCTGGACATCCATGCCTTCAATGGTGGTGGGAAGTCGGCGGGCTATTCCACCCAGGTCTTTATTTTTTTCCAGCAGTTGAACCTCATGTCCCTGCCTGGCAATGGACAATGCACAGGTCATCCCGGCAATTCCCCCACCAACCACCAGAGCGGTCTTGTTCACGGGCAGATCAAATTCTTTTAACGGCTCTAAGTAGGCGGCACGGGCGCAGGACATCCGGATGATATCCTGTGCCTTTTGGGTTGCCTCATCTTTTTGCTTGGCATGAACCCAGGAGCAGTGTTCACGGATATTAGCCATATCAAGGTAGTACTGATTCAAGCCTGCTTCTCTTAAGGTATCCCGGAACAAGGGTTCAAGGGTTCTGGGAGAACAGGCAGCAATTACAACCCGGTTAAATCCTTTTTCTATTGCCAGGTCAGTTATTTCCTTGGCAGAGTTGGTTGCACAGGAGAATATCTGCTCTTTGGCATAAACAACATTGGGAAGGGTAAGTGCATATTCCACGGTGGACGGCACATTGACGACACTGGAAATATTGGCCCCGCAATGACACACGAAAACGCCTATTTTCGGTTCTTCATTGGAAACATCCCTTTCTTCCGGATAGACCCGTTCCCGGGTCAAATTCCAGCGCCTGTAATCGAGAAGTTCTCCGATTTGTGAACCGGCACCGCTGGCAGTAAAAACTGATTCCGGGATATCTGTTGGTCCCTGAAAAGCGCCGCTGACAAAAATCCCGGGCCTGCTGGTCAGAATCGGGTTGGAATCATTTGTTTTGTTGAACCCATGGGCATTCAGTTCAATGCCGAATAATTCTGAAATTTCCTTATATGCCCTGGGAGGATTCAATCCCACAGACAATACCACCATGTCGAATTCTTCTTCTTTGACACCCTCATCATTGGTGGCATACTTGACAAGAACATTTTTACTGTCTTTTATTTCCCCTGAAACAGAGGCATAGCTTCTGATAAACTGAACGCCTTCCAGCTGCTCGGCTCTTTGGAAATAGCGTTCAAAATCTTTGCCAAAGGAACGGATATCATTGTGGAATATCGTACACCGGGACTGGGCATCATGCTCTTTTGTCAATATGACCTGTTTTTGAGTATAGGTACAGCAGACCCCGGAACAATAGCTGTTATCGCCTTCGGTCACTCTTCTGGACCCCACACATTGTATCCAGGCGATATTTTTAGGATGCTTTTTGTCGGAGATACGCAGGGCTTCACCACCAAATGGCCCGGTTGAGGACAACAATCGTTCATAGTCCATACTGGTCACCACGTTCTGCATCTTTGTGTAGCCGTACTCCTCTCTGGATGACGGATCAAACGGTGTGATACCGGAAGACAGAATGATGGCTCCGACATTAATCTCCGTCTTTTTGGCTGTTTGTCTGAAATCAATAGCACCTGTCTGGCACACTCCCCGGCAGATATCACATTTTCCATCTTCAAGAAAAAGACAGCTGTCATCAATATAGGCAACAAGGGGAATGGCCTGTGAGAAATACACATGAACCGCTTTGTTCTGGGATATATCCTGATTAAATTTATCAGGGTATTCCTTGGGGCAGTACTCCATACAGGTTGTGCAGCCCGTACACAATTCTTCAATAATATATCGGGGTCTTGTTTTCAGGCTGACCTGAAAGTCCCCTTTTTCGCCTTCTAACCGCTCAACTTCAGTGAATGTTAAAACCTCTATGTTTGGATGCCGGCCGACCTCGACCAGTTTGGGAGAGAGAATTCACATGGAGCAGTCATTGGTGGGAAAGGTCTTGTCAAGCTGGGCCATATGACCCCCAATGCTCGGTCCTTTCTCTACCAGGTAAACCTTGAAGCCGGCAGTGGCAAGATCAAGCGAGGCCTGGATACCGCTGACCCCTCCGCCAACAACCATTACGTCTCCAAAATTTTTGTCTCCCATATTTTCAGAAATAAGACTATCAGAAAATATTTGCATCTCTTCAATTGGTAATATGTCGTTTCCCACTTTCTCTTCTCCTAATCATATTTTTTGGGCCCGTCAAATCCGGCCAGTCATATAATGCTCTGACCAGTTTAGACCACTGACTCTCAATCACTTTCCTTAAAGCATATCATTAATAATTTCTGTGATATCTTTCACCTCAAGGACGTCTTCGTACTCCAGGTTCAAGCGGCTTTCCTCAAAATTGGTGATACAGTAAGGACAGGCTGTCGCCAGGACTTGCGCTTTCACATCTTTTGCCTGCTTCAACCTGATATCGGAAAACCTTTCTTCCTGGGGGGTGTCCATCCAGATCCTGCCGCCACCACCGCCGCAGCACAGGCTATTTTTACCATGCGCCTCCATCTCAATGAACTCCAGCCCTGCCACCTTCCTTAAGAGAGCTCTGGGTTCTTCATAAACCCCATTATGCCGTCCCAGATAACATGGATCATGATAGGTGACTCGTTTTGGAAACTCTCCTTTGAGCACAAGCCTTCCCTCATTGATCAGTTCCAGTATATATTGGGACATGTGAACAACTTCAAAATTTACCATGAATTCAGGATATTCATTTTTAAAAGTATGAAAACAATGGGGAGAGGACACAATGATTTTCTTTACACCATTATCAATAAAGGTTTTTATATTTTTCCGGGCCAGGTCTTTAAATACCTGTTCACTTCCCGTTTTCCGGATGCTTTCGCCACAGCAGTTTTCCTTTTCTCCCAAAATCCCGAATGCCACACCTGCCTTGTTCAAAATATTGGTTGTGGCAACAGCCACCTTTTTCATCCTGGGATCATAGCTGAAGTAACAACCAACAAAATATAAGGCTTCCATTCCTTCGGCATAGGGTTTCACGGGCAATCCCTTTGCCCAGTCAGCGCGTTTTTTCCGGTCTCCCTGCAAGGGGTTGCCTTCAGAAATCAAACTGGCCCGAGCTGTCCGGGCAGGTTTGACAGAAGCAGGAAAAATGTCATATTCCGTTGCCACCCGTCTCAGGGCCACACTGATATCTATCTGCTTGACACCCCTGGGGCACTGGGAAGGGCAATAACCGCAAGTTGTACACCGCCAGACATCTTCGCCTTCTATTTCAGTTAAACCAAAGGCCGCTTCCCGGATCAGCTTACGCATGCTAAAGTCTCTGACTTTATTCCATGGGCAGACGGCATCGCAGAGTCCGCACTGGAAGCACAGTTTAAAAATATCTCCGCCAGCCTCTTTGATCTCATCTATAACTTCTATAAAGGGGGCTATAGTTTCCATTGATTTAGTCCTTCTTAGACATGCGGGATAGGGTATCCATTATCGTCTGCAAGCCATATTTGTCTGCCAGTGATCCCAACCCGATTTCCAAATTTTCCTGCTCTTCCTGCTCTTCAACTTCTTTTTCCCTTTCTTCCAGAATCAATGCATCATGCATGCACCACTTTACGCACAAAGGCTCTTCTTCGCCCTCACACATGTCGCATTTCAGCGGAAGACCTGAATCAGGTTCTTTAAACTCGTCTCTGGAGGGGCAGGATGCCCTGCAAAAAGAACACTCATCGTATTCCTTTCCATCAATGGTATATTTATCTCTGCCGGCACATTCTGCTACTGTATATTCTCCCGCATAAACAGGCACATATAAATCCCTTAAAGGTTCACGAATGATCCGGATACGGGATCTGGCAGGATTATTGCTGCTGTATTTCGGAGTTGCGTGAAAGGCGGAGCAGATCATTTCGCAAGCCCTGCAGCCATTGCATTTATCAACATCAATTCTTATGGTCTTAATTGTTTTTTTTATCTTATCACCAGTCAAGGTTCATGCCCTCCACTCTAATGGGTCTCTTGTTCAGCTGAAGTATTTTCACCGGATTCATCTTCGCTCTTTGTCAGGATACCTTTTTTTATGAATTCATCCGCCACATAATCCAAACCTAAGTCATGTAAAGATTCTTTTGTAGGAATACCGTCATTGTTCCATCCCTTGAATTTGTAATACGTATCCAAGAGCTCTTTTTCAAGGTCGGGGAATCTTTTTTTCCAATGGTCCTCAGGCGGTTTCTCATCTTTTCTCCTCATGCCTCGTCCTATATTGATGGCTCTGACGAGAGTTCGGTACCGTTTGGCTGCCTGGGACAATTTGTCTTCATCCATATCAATCCCGGCCCCTGCAGAAATAAATTTCGGGTAATTGTGTATATGATACGGAGGTTTTAAGGGAAATGACGACAAACCGGAACACTGGCCGAGAGCGTCATCGATGTAGTGCATCCTTTCCTGCCAGTCAACAATATCACAACACATGTCAACGGTTGGATAAAAAGGCATTGAGTTTTCACCCCTGGGTTCCCAGTCCATAAAATATTGCTTAAACTTTTCATCAGGAACCTGGATCCAATCCTCACAGAACTTTTCCCTGTGTTCTTTCTTGGGGTATGGGGCCTGGGGAAACTGCCCTTCAATCTGGGTAATGTTTATCTTCTCACCCGTACAATACATAAGAAAATAGATGGGATTCAGCATGGATAGCTTGAGCGGTAACTGCTCATGTTTCTTAATATTATTATGCGCATAGTCTTGTGCACCATTGCCAATTTCTTTGGCCGCCCAATACGTCCCATTGGCCAGGACATCTCCTATCCCTTCCCGCCGGACAATTTTGTCAAGCAAATAATAGAATTTTCCCTCATTATCCGTCGGCATATCCGGAAAGTCTTTATCCGTCAAAATACCATTTTCCAGAAGTTCAAGGGCAAAGGCCATCACCTGTGGGGCGGAAAATCCATCCAAACCATATTCAGTTGCTTTCTGGGCAATTCTTAAACCAAAATCCAGGTCTGAAAAAGCCCCCATTGTGTAAGTCAATTTTGTGAAACATTTCATCATATAGGTGGGAAGTCCCGGCATGGAAATTGTTGCCCCGCATGTCATGGGACAGTTGTAGCAGGAAATCAGTCGCGTCCTTGACTTATCCAATGTCTCCATCCAGTCTCTTGCGACCTCATCGTTCCAGAAATCTCTTCTACGGGTACGGGAATTTCCCCACATGAAATTTTCCGTATGCCACTTCTCATCATGGACTTTCATCTCTTGCGGTGATCCTAAGCCCGCTAATATGGGCATGACTCCCGGGATCGGATTTTCATTTCGAAATTGTATATATTCCATGACTTCGTTGCAAAGTTCCATGTATTCCAGCGGCTGGGCAATGTTGATATCCTTTGTACCACGAACAACAATGGCCTTTACCCCTTTGTCTCCCATGACAGCCCCTATACCACCTCGGCTGGCACTGGATCTTCCCTGCTCGATGGAAGCATAAAAAACCCTGTTTTCACCGGCCATGCCAATGGCAGCCACCTGGGCTTTGGGCTCCTTCAACTCCTTTCGAATCGCTTCTGTGGTTTCAAGAGAACCTTTACCTTTTAAATGAGACGCATCCCGTATTTCCACCTTGTCATTGTTTATCCACAGATAAACCAGGTCAGGAGACTTGCCGCGAAGGATCACTTTGTCATACCCTGCATACTTTAATTCCGGTGCAAAAAATCCCCCCATCATGGAAAATGCCATTAATCTGGTCTGGGGAGATATGGTGGTAACAATGGTACGATTACACCCCACAGCTGGGGTACCGCACAAAAGACCGGCACCAAAGATTAATAGATTTTCAGGAGAAAAGGGTTCAACTTCAGGGGGAACCCTGTCCCATAATATCTTGGCATTAGTGCCTAGACCCCCCAGGTAAAGCTCGGTGTCTCTCGGGTCCGTTGCCACCTTTTCAATGTTTCCCCGGGTTAAATCAACTTCTAAGTTAAATCCCGTTTCTGCGTACCTCATTTTTTTCCCCTTATTACCTAAATATGTGATATATTTTTTTTCATTAAAATTTATACCATAACTTCAGGGCCCGTCAAATTTTTAATGTTAAAACAAAAATCATTTATGCTGCCCGGCACAATGTGACTATATTTAAGCTATAACATAACTACGTGTCAAGAAAAAAACTATCTTTTTTATGGCTCTACCCTTGCCACTGACTGTTTTTATATCATTTTTTTTATTTCTGCTGGATACCAGGTCTAACACTCTTGTTTACGAGGCATCTGATTTGCAATTCTTTTAAGCTATTATACAGCTATTATACAGCTATATGTCAATAATTTAATTTTTTTATATTGGTTGATATGTCAACGATACAAATTTCTTTTTTATTTTCCAAAATATACTTTTTTCTTGACAGGGATTCTTTTTTTTAAATATAGTTGTTTGATATAGCTGATTTATAGTTACATTATAACACTATTATTTGTATCTCTATTGAAAGGAGGTGAGAATAGCCCCGGCTATACATAACGATCGCATATCCAAAAGAAAGGGTCTCAATAGTCATTGGCCCATTATTAACTTTTTTAGGAGGTCAAAAAAAATGAAGAGGATCGCGTTTTTAACATTTTTAGTTTTTAGTTTTAGTGCAATGTTCGCGTTTAATGCATCGGCAAAAACTGAGCTTAGCTATGCAAATTTTTTTCCCCCCACACATATTCAAAGTCAATTGGCACAAAGCTGGTGTGACGAAGTAGAAAAAAGAACCAAAGGTGAAATCGTTATTAAATATTTCCCGGCGCAAGCCCTGGCAAAAGCACCCCAGACCTACGATGCAGTTGTTAGCGGAATCGCAGACATCGGAATGACTGTGCTTGCTTATTCAAGGGGTCGTTTCCCAATCGCTTCCGCCATTGATCTTCCTCTGGGATATAAAAGCGGTGTACAGGCGACTAAAGTTGCCAATGCAGTTTTAAACAAATTTCACCCAGAAGAATTTAATGATACAAAGATCATGTTTCTACATGCTCATGGTCCCGGTCTTATCAATACTGTTAATAAAAAAGTGGCCTCCTTAGCAGATATGAAAGGGATGAAAATCAGAACAACCGGCGCCAGCGGTCGTGTTATTGGTGCTCTTGGCGGATCACCCGTAGGTAAGGGCATGAACGAATGCTACCAGATGCTGCAAAAAGGTGTTGTCGACGGATCTCTTCACCCGATGGAAGCGAACAAGGGATGGAAACTTGGGGAAGTGGTTAAATATGTCACAGAAAGTTATCCCATTGCCTATACCACAACCTTTGCTGTATTTATGAATAAAGCAAAATGGAATAAACTCACCCCGGCACAGCAAAACACCATCATGGAAATTAATGCTGAATGGGCAGACAAACATGGTGAAGGATGGGATTTATCGGATAAGGCAGGACTCGAATTTTTTAAATCAAAAGGCGGAGAATTTGTCAGTCTTTCCGATGCTGAAGTTGCAAAATGGAAAGCAGCAGTTGCCCCGATTATGGATGAGTACGCTAAAAAAGTAAGTGAAAAAGGTATTGATGGAAAAGCAGTCGTGGATTTCATCAAAGCAAATATGTAAAAAAATAATGAGATATGATATTTGAGTAGTGAGCAATACATTAGTTCCTCTTATATTTCATATCTCATATATCAAATCTTTTATGCTAGGATATTTTATGAGTATTATCTCCAAGGCACTGAATAAATTTTCCGAATTATTAAAAGGCATTGGTGCCGTCGCCATCACGGCCATGATGGTGTTGACTGTTGTTGATGTGATCGGTCGTTTTTTCAAGTATCCTATTTTCGGGTCTGTTGAGCTTATCGGTTTTCTGGCAACCATTATTGTAGCCGCTGCCTTACCTTACACATATAAAGTTGAAGGGCATGTTGGTGTGGAAATACTGGTCAGGCTGCTGTCAAAAAAAACACAGCTGATCATTGACCTTTTTACCCGGACCATAAGCCTTGTTTTATTCAGCATTGTGGCATGGCAGATGTTTCTTTATGCAAAGGAGATACATAGAACTGGAGAAGTCTCCATGAACCTGGAATTTCCCATTTATTATATTATTTACCTGCTTGCATTTGGGTTAATGATCTTCTCTGTTACCATATTAGAGACAATTTTTGAAGATATTACAAAATTAAGAGAGTTGAAAATAAAATGAGTCCAACTATTATTGGCATAATCGGTATCGTCATCATGCTCATTCTGTTTATGACAAGAATGCCCGTTGCATTTGTTATGGCCATCGTAGGCTTTGTTGGATTCAGCACCATGATCACAACTAGTGCAGGCCTGGCTCTTTTGTCCAGAAATGTGTATGAAGTCTTTGGATCATACGATTTAACAACAATTCCCTTATTCATCCTCATGGGACAGATAGGGTTTAATTCCGGAATCAGCAAGCGTCTTTACGATGCCGGTTATAAATTCATGGGAAGCACCCGGGGCGGCCTTGCCATGGCTACTGTTTCCGCCTGTACGGCCTTTGGGGCGGTGTGCGGTTCCAGCCCTGCCACGGCAGCAACCATGGCAACGGTTGGTCTTCCTGAAATGAAACGCTACAATTATGCCGATGAGCTGGCCACTGGATCTGTGGCTTCAGGCGGTGGTATCGGTATGATTATGCCCCCCAGTGTTGTTTTGATTATTTACGGTATCCTGACTGAGCAATCCATTGGTGCTTTATTTGTTGCCGGAATTTTCCCTGCGCTGCTTGTTACCTTATTGTTTATTATTACAATATATATCAGTTGCACAATTAATCCGGAACAAGGGCCTTGTGGTGAAAAATTCACATGGGCTGAAAAATTCAAGGCATTGCTGGGACTTGGTGAAACCCTGGCTATATTTATACTTGTTATCGGCGGCATTTTCATCGGTCTTTTTACACCGACAGAGGCGGCTGCAATAGGTGCTTTTGGCCTACTTGTTATTGCAATGATAAGAAAACAGATCACCTGGGCAGATTTTGTTAAATCTCTGATGGAGACATTAAGAACCTCGTGCATGGTTATGGTGCTCATCGCCGGGGCAGTTATTTTTGGAAAATTTTTAGCCGTTACAAGAATCCCCTTTGAAATCGCCGGCTGGGTCAGTGAGCTTCAAATGGCACCATATCTTGTTATGGCAGTGGTCATTGGGATTTATTTCATCGGTGGATGTTTTATGGATGCCCTGGCTTTTGTAACCTTAACCGTTCCTATTTTTTTTCCCGTTATCATGGAGCTTGGATATGACCCCATCTGGTTTGGTATCATTATCGTTATGGTAACTGAAATGGGGGTTATCACACCACCGGTTGGTATTAACGTATATGTTGTATATGGAGTTGCAAAAAATGTGCTGGAACAGGAGATCCCGTTGGAAAAAATATTCAAGGGTATTTTTCCCTTCCTTATCGCAGTTATTTTGGGTGTTATCCTTTTGATGATTTTCCCGATAATCATATTGTTTTTACCAAACCTCATGTATTGACAATGACCTTGCAAGTTTGAAACTCTTTTGTTTTTAAAGCTGTTAACATATTGAATCCCTTTGTTTTTATTTATAGAAAATCAGGGGATTTTTTATTTGTTAAGATCTTGAGACAACAATTCCAGATCCTTTTCGAATTGTAGAGATATCAATATTGAAAAATAACTTTCCCTTTGGCATCAGGATTGATATTACATGTAAAATGCATTACTGGGGCCATTAACAATTTATTAATTTTTTAAAAGGAGAATCTTATGAATCAAAGTAAAATTAAATTTTCATGGTTATTGCTAATTTTCGCAGCAGGAGTGCTTTTCCTGACCGGGACTATGACTGCCAATGCGGAAGAAGTCTTTCCCTGTGCCAAAGATTCAGATTTAAACAAGATAATTGCGCCGGAAGCTTCTTTGGAAGATTTTTCATGTGTTATGAAAAAATGGAAAGGTGAAAATACGCTTCATTTTAATGTGGCCGTCAAAAATATCAGTAAAGAAGACCAGCGGTTCAAGGTCAATATCTTTTTGGAAAGCGGCAAGGCTGTGGGTGGACTACTTCCCCGAAAAATCAAAAAAGGCCTTATAAAACCAGGAGGTACTGCAAAATTCACCTATCCTGTCAAGGGAGTTGCCGGAGCAGCCGGAAAAATTGATCTGATCATCAAAACCATGAGCAAGTAATATCTAAATTTAAATAAGGAGATTTGTCCAATGAAAAGAACACATATCATCTTGTCTATTTTATTCTTAACCCTTGTTTTTACAGGGGCAGTAGTTGCAAAAACAACCTTTATCAGTATCGGAACCGGTGGAACCGGTGGCGTTTATTATCCATATGGCGGTGGTGTAGCTGAAATCTGGTCAAAGCATGTAAAAGGGGTGAGGGCAGTTGCCGAAGTAACAGGTGCCAGCGTTGAGAATGTAAAACTGGCCCATAAAGGAGAAACCGTGATTGGTGAGGTTATGGCTGACTCCGTCATAGCCGGATATGAAGGGCTGTCAAAATTTAAAGGCAAAAAACACAACATTCTTTCAATGGCCATTATGTATCCAAACGTGCTGCAGGTTGTTACTCTGAAAAAGAGTGGCATAACCAATATTGAGCAGGTCAAAGGGAGAAACATCAGTACTGGAAGTCCGGGCAGCGGAACCAATTTTATGACTGAAGCCGTATTCAACGCATTAGGAATTCCCCTGGACTCATATAAAGACAGCAGGCTTTCATTTACTGAAAGCGCTAACGCTTTGAGAGACGGTACAATTGAAGTAGGCTTCTGGTGTGTAGGACCACCTACCAGCTCTATTATGGATTTGTCAACTACCCATGATATAAGCATTATAGAGTTCACTCCAGAGCAGGCAAAAAAGATCGTTGCGTACAACAAGGCTTACACGTCAGTAGATCTGTTCGCCGGCGCATATAGGGGCATTGATAAAGCAGTACCTACAATCGGGGTAATGAATGTAATAATCGCTCAGAAATCTCTGGATACGGATTTGGTCTATAACCTGGTTAAGGCGCTGTATGAACACAATGACTATCTGGTTAAGATTCATCCTTTGGCTGCATTTACCACCCCTGAAAATGCAGTTAAGTATGCGCCTATTCCATTACATCCTGGCACAATCAAGTACTTGAAGGAAAAGAATATTGCCATACCTGCACGGCTGATTCCTTAAGGAGAATAAAAAATGACCAGGTCGAGTTCAATTATTATTTTCTGTGTGCTTGGCCTGGTTTTATCATTGATGCTTACTGCCTGGCTGACTCCTGGCGGTCTGGAACTTCATGTCACCCTGGTAAAAGAAAAACCCCCCGTGCTTGTTTTGCCCCTTAAACCCAAGGAGAGGTTTACCCTTCATTATTACCACTCCGTTGAGAATGCCCCTATCTGGGAAGAGCACAGTATGGATAAAAAAGGCAAAATCTATATTGAAGAAGAGCGCTATGAAAAATTTGGTGCAGGTATGGGCCAAATGCCTGGAGTGGGACGGAAGGTAAAAAAAGGTATTTATGAAGCGATTACAGATATGCACATGCCAACGGGTGATTTCATATTAAGGGTGGGAAGTCCCGGAGTGGACCATACTATTATCTGGAGGAACAAGCGGTTTAATCTTTCAGCCACGCTTGCCCACAAGGCCGTAAGGTTTTCAGGCAAACCCAGGAGCATGCTGTATCAAATATGGAGATCTATTAGGGGTTCTGACAAGACGGGTCCTAAAATAGCTAAATAGTGCCTGACCGAAAACCCCGTGTTTTCTTTCAAACACTAAATAAATATATTCAGGGGAAATAAATGGTTGATCAAGTTACATCAGTACAAGAAAAGGATTCTACAGAAAATTATGATTTGGCAGATGCCAATCAAACCCTGATGAAAATAACGGCATGGATCATCATGACAATTGCCGTGACCTTAAGCCTTTACCAGCTCTATACGGCAGGCGTGGCTGCTTTGACAGCCCTGGTTCAGCGCTCTATCCATCTGGGGGCCATTCTCAGCCTGACTTTTTTACTTAAACCTGCTTTTTTAAAGCTGAGAAAAGATAAATTTTCTTTTGCCCTCTTTCTGGACTGGATTCTGGTGGCCTTGTCCATATACTGTACCTTTTATATCTGCAATAACCTTACTGCCATTTTTGAACGCCAGGGCGACTGGCTTCTCCAGGACAAGGTTGTCAGTATTATCGGAACGCTTCTGGTGCTGGAAGCCTGCCGCAGGGTCATCGGGTTTATTATGACAGGAATTTGTGCCATCAGTATTGCCTATGCCATGTTTGGGCCCTATATGCCTGAACTGATCATCCACAAGGGTTACAGCATTGAACGGATTGCCACCACCCTCTGGCTGACCACGGAGGGAATTTTCGGACTTCCCATTGGTGTGGCAGCCACCTTTGTTTTTGTATTTGTTCTTTTCGGGGCCATCCTGGAAACCACAGGGGGAGGAGCATTTTTCATTGATATGGCCTATGCCCTGACTGGTCGTTTTTCAGGGGGTCCTGCCAAGGCAGCAGTTTTGGCCTCGGGATTTATGGGATCAATTTCCGGCTCTGCCGTGGGCAATGTGGTTGCCACAGGCTCTTTTACCATACCAATGATGAAAAAGGTGGGGTATCGTTCCCATGTGGCCGGGGCCATTGAGGCAGCTGCCTCAACGGGGGGGCAGCTTATGCCTCCCATTATGGGGGCTGGCGCCTTTTTAATGGCCGAGTTTACCAACACAAGTTATCTGACCATCATCAAAGTGGCTCTTGTACCGGCCATCATGTATTATCTTACGGTATTGATATTTGTTCATTATGAAGCCAAGAAATACGGTTTAAAAGGCCAGCCAAAAGAAAGCCTGCCCAGGATCATGACAGTGATTAAAAATGGGCTGCATTTTATTATTCCCGTTCTGATATTAATCTATGTTCTCATGTCCAATTATTCCCCCATGATGGCCGGGTTTATTGCCGTAGTAAGCACACTTGCCATTAGTATCATTGCAAATTTTGTCCGCTGGGCTGTGAACCGCAAAAATAAAACCAGCCTGGTTGGATTCGGCGTGAGCGAGTTCAAATTGATTATCAAGGCCCTTGAAAACGGAGCTAAAAACGCTGTTATGGTCTCAGTGGCGTGTGCAGCCGCCGGAATCATAGTAGGCATGGTATGTCTTACTGGCATGGGGCTTAAGTTCTCCAGCCTGGTCCTTGATTTAAGTTATGGCATAGAGATCTTTGCCATTCTCCTGATTGGCGGTGCCTCCCTGGTGCTTGGCATGGGACTTCCTGTCACTGCCAGTTATATTGTTCTGGCCACATTGGCAGGACCGGCCCTGCTGGATATGGGAGTTCCCATCCTGGTGGCCCATATGATCGTGTTCTGGTATTCTCAGGATGCCAATGTAACTCCTCCAGTCAGTCTTGCCAGTTTTGCCGGAGCAGGAATTGCAAAGGCCAATCCCATGAAAACTGCGTTCACGTCCTGGAAACTGGCGAAGGGACTTTATATAATCCCCATTATCATGGCATACAGACCACTTTTAGGTATGGGGGAAAATTATGAGTTGTTCCATTGGGAAGTGGTTTTAACCATGATCACCACAACCCTGGGACTGTTTGCCTTTGCATCGGCTATAGAAAGATATTTTTTGCGAAAAGCCACTATCTTTGAAACCCTTCTTTTCTGGCTGGCAGCAATCGGGCTTTTCTGGCCGGAATACTGGGCGGATATTGCGGGTTTTATCGCATTGATAGCTGCCATTGCACTCCAGAAATTTTATTCCATTACACCAACCACAACCTAAGGCATGACCAATGACAAACAGCTTAAACAAGGTAATACCTCTTAAACAGGCCATTGAAAAATATGTAAAAACCGGCTCCCATATTTCCATTGGAGGTTTTACCATCAACCGGAACCCCATGGCTGCTGTTTATGAAATTATCCGGCAGAAAATTAAAGATTTGCATTTATATGCCCACTCAAATGGCACAGGCCTGGATGAGCTCATTGGAGCAGGCTGTATTTCAAAATTGGAAATCGCATATGCCGGGAACGGAAAAGCTGCACCCACCTGTATCCGTTTTGCCCGAGCTGTTCAGAACAATGAAATTTTATTTGAAGACTATTCAAATTATATGATGAGCCTGAGATTTATGGCAGGGTCCATGGGACTGCCTTTTTTGCCCACGCTTTCAGGACTTGGCACGGATATCCTGACAAAATGGGGATTTTCCCAATCCATGCGAAAAGCCGACCCCAAAATTGTGGATGATAAACTGATAGTATTAGACAATCCTTTTGGAAGCTGGACAGGTGCCTCCAAAGTGGTTCTGGTGCCGGCCATCAACCCGGACATTACCATCATTCATGTCCAAAAGGCTGATTTTATGGGCACCTGCAGTATTCAAGGACTTTCATTTGCTGACATCGAACAGGTAAAAGCATCAAAACAGGTTATTGTCACCTGCGAAAAACTGGTTGATAAAGAAGAATTAAGACAGAATCCTGACTTGAATGAGATTCCTTTTATTCATGTGTCAGCAGTCTGTCATGTTCCCCTGGGTGCTTATCCCACAGCCGTATTTGGATGTTATGACTATGATTCTCAGTATTTGCGCAGATTTGCAATTGCAGCAAAAAATCTTGATGAATTTAAAAAATACCAGGATAAATACATTTATGGTGTTAAAGACCATGAAGCATTTTTAAACATTGTTGGCCAGGAAAGAATTGATGCGATTAAGGCCGATCCAAGAACGGGTTACTCCGTTAATATGAAAAGAGATTAATATGAAAAATATTCAACCCTATACCCCCAAGGAAATCATGACCATTATGGCGGCAAGGGAAATAAAAAATGGGGATATTGTATTCAGCGGTACAGGGATTTCAATGCTGGCAGCCATGGCAGCCAAGAACATCAATGCCCCGGACAGTGTGATTTTTTTTGAAACAGGAGCCATAGATTCCCTTTTGGAAGAATTGCCCTTTGCTGTAGCAGATCCTAGAATCATGTACTGGGCCGCTTCAAATTCCAGGCTGACGGATTCCTTTGCCACCATGCAGAACCCTATAACAGGAGAAAAGGTCATTGCCATATTGGGCGCAGCCCAGATAGATGTATATGGGAACCTGAACACCACCTGTATCGGGGATTATTTTTCTCCTGAAATCCGGTTCTCAGGAAGCGGGGGAGGGTGTGACGTGGCCAGCTTTGTTCCCCGGTGCATTGCATTTATGCAGCATGAAAAACGTAAATTTGTGAAAAAACTTGATTATCTCACAAGTCCTGGGCAACTTGGGGGGAAAAACAGCAGACAGGCGGCAGGACTTAGACCCGGCGGCGTAAGTGTCGTGGTAACCAATTTTGGTGTGATGCGGTTTGATAAAGACAATGGCAGGATGTATCTGGATAAATTTTATCCAGGTATCACGCCTGAAAAAATTCTTGAAAATACGGGATTTAGTATGGATGTTTCAAAGGCAACTATGGCCAACCCTCCTACACAAACAGAATTGAAAATACTGCGGGAGGACTGTGATCCCCAAAGGCTGATACTGGGGTGACCTTTCACAAAAATAAAAAAAGTCTCTGAACGATATATTGTTCAGAGACTTTATTTTTTAAGTCATACGATGACTTTTTTTTTTACGCAAATAAAACGGTTTACTAAACCACGGTTACATTTGCTGCTGAAGGCCCTTTTTGTCCTTCTTCAATGTCGAATGAAACACGGTCTCCCTCATTGAGGGATTTAAAACCTGTTGTATTGATGCCTGAGTGATGCACAAATACATCCTTTCCACCGTTTTCCTGTTCGATAAATCCAAAACCTTTTGAGTCGTTAAACCATTTTACTGTACCATTAGCCATGTTGGCAATCTCCTAAATAAATAATAAAAAATACTAGCTTCTAACTTTGGGGGCAAACCGCATTTAAATGTTGGGGATACACACCTTAAGGAGGAAACTTATGCGCGTCTCTTATATCAGCGCAACTTTGATAATAATATAGCAAAACAAACAAATGTCAAGTGTTATTAAATTTTTTATTTTCTTAAAAGGATTTAACTTTACCATTTTAAAAGGAAAATACGCTATGTCAAAGGAATAGTGTCGATTTTTGAGCGAGCTCTTATCTGAAATTCTCAGGATCAATATTAAACCGTTTAATGATCTGCTGCAGGGCCTGGCGGTCCATATTGCATTGTTTGGCCGCCTGGGTGATATTGCCTTTGTTCACTGAGAGTTTGGCTCCTATATAATCGTGATTAAACTCATGGAGCATTTTTTCTTTTGCTTCCTTATATGGCAAGGCAGTAATGCAGTTTTTGTCAAATCCTTTAAAAGTGCTTTTCCCCCGACTTATATCTTTCAGGGGGATATCAGGCAGGTCAATTATATTTTTTTTTGAATAAAGAATTCCCTGGACAAGAATATTTTCAAGTTCCCTTACATTTCCGGGCCATGGTTGTTTCATCAAAAGATCCATCACATCCTGAGAGATACTTTTGGATTTTTTTTTCAGCTTTTTGCAGTGTTTTGCCACAAGATGTTCGGCAAGGATCGGAATATCGGTAATTCTGTCTCTCAAGGGCGGCAGTTCAATGGGAAGGACATTCAGCCGGTAAAAAAAATCCTCCCTGAACTCATGGTCGGCAATCTTTTGCTTAAGGTTCCTGTTGGTGGAAGCAATAATTCGCACATCGACTTTTATTACTTTTGTGTCTCCCAGGGGCTTTATTTCTTTTTCCTGGAGGACTCTTAACAATTTTGTCTGGATGGAAGTCCCGATATCTCCGATTTCGTCCAGAAAAATGGTTCCCTTGTCTGCTTCCTGAAAAAGTCCGTCCTTGTCCCTGGTGGCATTGGTAAAAGCCCCTTTTTTATATCCAAACAATTCACTTTCCAGGATGAGTTCCGGAATGGTCGGGCAGTTAACCGGGATAAATGGCTTGTCTTTTCGGGGACTCAAGGTATGTATGGCTTTTGCTGTCAGATCCTTTCCTGTTCCTGACTCTCCGGTAAGCAATACTGTGACATCACTGGATGCAACCAGATTGATTTGATCAAACACCCTTTGCATGGGCTCACTTTTCCCAATCAATTGAGAAGAGCCTATTTCTCTTTGGGTTAAAAGTCGTTTATTTTCTTTTAACAGCAGGCTTCTTTCAAGGGCTTTCTGGATCTTAAAAATAATCTCATCCTGGTCAAAGGGTTTGGGAATAAAATCATAGGCCCCTTTTTTAATAGCCTTTACGGCAGACACAATATTCCCAAAAGCCGTCAGCATGACCACAGTCAAATCAGGATAATTTGTCTTGATTTGCCCAAGCAGTTCAAACCCGTCCATCCCCGGCATCCTGATATCGCAAATAACCAGATCAAAAGCTTCCTGCTCAAGAATCGACAGGGCCATTTTTGCAGAAAATGCCACGGAAACCCTGCAATTGATTTCAGGCTCAAGGGTTCTTTGTAAAAGCCTTGTCATATCCTTTTCGTCATCGACTGCGAGTATTTTTGCTTTCATTTTTATCCCTTGGTCGTGCTTAAGTTTTTTTTCGATAAAAAGGAAGCGTGATGGTAAAAATTGAGCCCTTCCCTTCACTACTTTTTACACTAATATCTCCCCTGTGTCTTTTAATAATACCATATCCCACGGAAAGGCCAAGCCCTGTTCCCTGACCAACTGGTTTTGTGGTAAAAAACGGATCAAAAATCCTGGATAAATTCTTTTTTTCAACTCCTTTTCCATTATCCTTTACTATAATCAGGATTTTGCCCTGTTTTGTTTTTTCAGTGGCAATATCAATGTTGCCCTTTCCATCTAAAGCATGACAGGCATTTATCACCAGATTTATAATCACCTGGGCTAGTTCCTGTTCATTGCCCAGAATATTAAGCCTATCCCCTGTATGTGGATTCAGGGTCATTTTAATATTTCTGAAATCAGAATGGTTGGATAAAAATTTGATTACACCATCAACCACCTTGTTGATATCAACAATACCCATTTCAGATGATCCTTTTCGTGAAAAGGAAAGAAGATCCGACACAACGGCTTTGCAATTTTGCGCATGTTTTTCTATGATTTTTAAATCATCTTTGTGTTTAGATTCCTCTTTTAACAATAGTTGAGTATACCCGAGGATAATCCCCAAAGGATTGTTGATTTCATGGGCCACGCCAGCCGATAATTCTCCCAAAGCAGCAAGTTTATCTGCCTGGGCAATCTGTTGTTCCATCTGTCTTTTTTCATTCACATTCTTGATGATGAAATGATAGGATTTTGCACATCCAAATGCGCCGTAATCAATACCGCCGGTAATCAGAACCAGTAAAGATTCATTATCCGGCCTTAAAAATTCGGTTTCCTCATTTAAAATATATTCCTTTGAACCGATCAGATCACTGATCCTTTCCCACTCAGAAGGGTCAGCAAAAAAACTGCCTGCCCTCATTTTTTTCATGATCATTTCGTCACGGCTGTATCCGGTAAGTGCAATCCCGGCCGGATTAATCTCCATGATCTTAAATTCACTGTCCGTAACCATAATGGTGTCCAGGGATTGCTCAAATATCCTGCGGCACTTATGCTCACTGCTTGTGAGCCTTTCTGTTCTCTCGATGACTTTTTGTTCAAGGGTCTGATTCAGATCCATGAGTTTAATATGGGTATCCTCAAGTTTTTTTCTACCGGTAAGAATTTTTTCGTTAATTTTCCAATTTTGATTAAAAAAAAGAGTGATCAGACCTACCAGCATGAAGGAAACAGTGTTCACACTCCCGGAATAAGAACTGATAGCATGCCAGGTCTCTGTATTGGTTGTCATGATTAAAAACTGTTTTAAAATATGACCAAATGACCTTGATAACGCAAAAATTGTGAACCCAACACAGATCCACAGCAGATAAAGGAAGACAGCATTATCCGGATCCATTTCCCGGAGCTTGGTTGCCTTGTAAAGAGACAGGAGTGCAATCACCACCATGGCCACAGAGCCTAAAACATCCACCATCAGTATGGGAATAGACGAAAAGATCATGGTGTATCCTTTTTAGCCATCATCTGTCTTTGGTCATGAACTATGTTTGAAAGTCCCCTGTAAAGGAACAGCATGGCCGGCACGCATAACAGATGATCCAGTTTTAACACATAATAAAACCAGGCAAGAACAGATGAATTATTGCTGGTGATAACCCTCATTTTCCCAAAGGAAATATTTTCAATTTTGACGGCATGAATCTGGTTGTCAAAAAAATGAGCTGTGATGGCATCCAGGTTCCAGAGGATGAAAAAAAAGGCGGAATATTGAATCAGCCGCCAGCCTTTCTGTTGATCCAACCCCTTGCCTGTGACGGTAAAAATAAGGGCCACCATGGAAAAAAGGAAAAAAAGGTGTCCCATCTGATGGGTGATAATTCCTTCAGAACTTGCATGGAGCTGGGTGGCATAACCATCAACTGGCAGTAAGATCAAACCGGCAATAGTCATCATCGGGATGAATTTTAAAAATAGTCGTTGGCTATACAGATTCTTTTTTGGCATCTTGTTTTCTAAAGACCTTTTTTAATACTGCGAAAAGAATAAATGACAAAATAATGCAAATGACAAACCAGAGCAGGGAACTGACATTCACCTGTGAAGATGTCCCAAAAGAAAAAGAAAATACCCATTTTTTCCCAAACCGTTCTAAAAGAGTCGCGGGGGTATACACATTTGTCACATAGGAAACCATCAATAAGAGGGGGAGGACATTGACCATAAAATGCTTTAACAGGCCTTCAAAGAAATAATCATAATACGCCCTGTTTAATTGAGCCTGATCAATATTTTTTGCCAGGGCTTTGCCCTTGTCCCTGTCAGGATGCTTCATGGCCTCGTCCCTCACACCCTTCCAGTGTTGAAATTCTTTTCCCAGATGGACATATCTTTTGGTCACATAAAATTTTGATATGAGTCTTGTCGTACAGACGACTAAAAAGGATAGCACAAAAATTACAACTCCAGGCCCCAGGATCTCAAGGGGAGAAAACAAAGCATCCAGGAACACCACAGTGCTTTGCAAAAAACCATAAATCAGATCCCATGCCTGGTCCAGAAAATTGTCCATAAAATTTCCCTAAAAATAAAACCCGTGGCTGATTCAATCATTATAGAGAATCAGCACACGGGTTTCAAGGTTCATTTACTCTTTAATAAAGGTTATATCCAGATTTCAATTTTGAAAAATCTGAAAAATAAGAAGAACAATGTAATCGCAAGAACAACCTTTAAGGTCATTTCAGAGAACATTTTCTGGGCACGGCTGCCAAGCATACCACCTGCAAACCCGCCGATAATAATAGAAATGGCCAGGGTCATGTCAGGCAGATATCCTGCCATCAAGTAGCCTATAAAAGAACCGATACTGGAAAAGCAGGTTCCGATCAAAGATATGGGAACGGCCACATACATGGGAAGCCCGGCCAGGGTTGTCATGGCAGGTACTAAAAGGAAACCGCCGCCAATACCAAAGGATCTGGATACGATACCAATAAAAATACCCAGGAATGCAAAAAGCAATGGGTTGATCCGGAATTCTTCACCCCAGAATTTAAACCGATAATCGGTCAGACCTGTTTTTACCGGCTCAATACTGCCCATTTGTGCAGAACGGCCTTCAGCTTTTGCTGCAGCAACCTCTTTATTAAATTTCTGGGTCATGGCCTTGATGCTTTTTCTTTTATTCATGGATTTAGGAGTCATTTCCATCAAGGTCTTGATACCCATGATAACAACCAGGATAGCCAGCCATTCTTTATAGGCTTTCATTGGAAGAATGGCAGACACGTATTTACCCAGCCAGATGGAGCCGATAAAAATACCTGCTCCAAAGGAGAGTCCTACAGGCCATGCAACTCGTTTTTCAACCATTGCATACCGCCAGAAAGCTCCCAGTGGGGAAAACAGGGTGAGGGCTATATTGGAGGGTTTTAATACATTGGCTGCATTGATACCCACAGGCCCCATGGTGTTAACAACCAATACCTGGAAGGCTGCCATGAGCATACCACCGGCAGCACCGATCATGGAGAAATAAGTTCCCACAAGAATTGCACCGATAACAATCCATAAGGGGTTCATATACCGATAACCTTTGGACAACCAGAAACCGTTTTTCTCCAGTGTATAATCTCCGATTTTTGCACTATTTACATACACATCAAATTTAGTATTAGGAGGAGTATGCCTGAAGGATTTAAAGGAGGCTGTATATTCGCCCGTTGCTTTATCGAGCTTTACAGATGTGCCTTTGTCCCAGTAGTTACCACTGGACTGGTCACCGATTACAGATCGTGAAAAAATAACAACTTTTCCTTTTCTGTTACCTTCTTTAACAATGGTGTTGATACCATAACCACTCTCGTTGGCATACCTGAAGAAATTCCACTGCTCGTCTGATTTAATGGGTCCAAGCATACCGCGAGCAGCTTCATCAACATCGCTTAATTTCTTTTTCAGATAGAACATGGTGGTGTTGTAGATCCCCTGGCCTTTTTTCAAAAGGACTGAAGGGCCGCCAAATTTTTTCTTGTCTACTTTACCGAATTTTTCAGGCACATTGGTAATCATATAATAAAGAGGTGGAATCGCTGTGTCATTAGCAAAGCCACTCTTTTTGCCATCCTTTTTAAGTCTTTTAACCTCAAACGCACCATTGGTGTCTTTGGGTGCAAACATTTTTTGCTGGGCAATGGCAATATATAAATCCTGGCCCGGTGCGATCTTACCCGTAATCTGAACCACATCCCCTGCCTTATAGGCAGATGCTGATATGCCATCTCCGGCAAAAGATCCCGACGCTGTAAATAGCAAAACCAGCGTCATCAAAATAAAATGCATAAAAATTTTCCTCATTTGACTCTCCTTTTTAAAAACATACACATCAATAAAATTTATTATAAATTAAAATATCTGACAGCAAGTTTTGCCCCCAGATAACTTGTGATTCCTGATACAGCCATGTAAATAATCAAATCCGTTATATTGAGCAAAAAAATGTTCTTAATAAATGCTCCCATAAAATTTATTGCAACAAAAGTAAGCGCACCACCTCCGATCCCCAAAACAAATGAAAAAAGAGGAATATTGAAAATTGAGTTTTTCAATACTTCCACCAGCCGATATCCTGTCAGTGCACCATTAAAGGCAATAAACAGGGGTATGATGAACAAAATTTTATCCAGGGCAATAAATGTTGAACAAAAAACAGCAAGGATCAGTGATCCACCGACACCAATGAAAATTGATTTTACGGCTGCAATGGTCATTTTTATATTTTTTCCACTTTAGTTTTTATATATTTTAGCATTGCAGTCCCTCCATTTTTTTTAGCTGCATCTGATTTCATGATGACAAACTATTGTCTTATAACACATAACCCTTAGTGTTTATTAGCCATAACCATGCCAACGGGTTTGTCACAGACTATGATTCAATACACTAAAAATATAACTATTTGGAATAAAATGAAATATCTTCGTTTTAAATTATCAAAATAATAATAAAACACTTTATGACCTGAAAGCATAATAAATTCCACTTTAAATTAAACAAAGCATAGGTATTTGATAATCACCTTATAACAAAAGCATATTAGCCTATAAGGGCCTTATAACGTAATAAAAATATTGCGCAATAAAATTATTGCACTGCATTTTTTTATTGCGCTTAGAATTGACAAATCCTGTTTGTATTCTTTTATTTTCAATGTTACCCTTAAACTGTTTTTAAGAGATAGGTTTAAACCAATAAATGCGGCAAGTGATAGCTTATCATGTTAATTAAAAACTTATTCAGATACTGGACATACCAGGTATTTTCTCCTGGAATTATTTTGAGGGAAAAATATGAATTATTTAAGACTTTGCTGGAATATGACAAGACAGCCCATGAGTTGATGGCAACCCTTGAGGATATCTATTACAACCAAAAAAAATGTGACTTTCAGACTGTTGTTATAATCTATGAACAGTTTGCCACTGCGGTTTCAAAAATGGTTGAAGAACTTTTAAAAATGAGCCCGTCAAACTATTGGAGCTTGAAAGCCTATTTTAAAAAATTCGATTTTTATATCCGGTTCATGCTTGCTCCCCCGGAATTTAAATTTTCACCACCCTTTACCATTGACTTTGACAAAATCGCTTCATTTAATGAAACTGTAGCAGGTAAAAAGGCATTCTCCTTATCCCGTCTGCATAATGAATTCCACCTGCCTGCACCCAATGGGTTTGTGATCACAACCAATGCCTTTCATTTTTTTCTTGAGGCTAACAATTTACAAGAACCCATTAATGAAACCCTGGCCAACCTTGATATCAAGGACTCTTCATCTCTGGAACAGGCAACCCTTAAAATTGAACAACTCATATTAAATGCCACTGTACCCGAAGATATTGATATCGCTGTAACCAATGCCGTAAACTTTCTCTGGCAAGACAATGAGATCAGGGTTGCGCTTCGAAGCAGCGCTGTAAAAGAGGATGGAAAAGTATCCTTTGCCGGTCAGTATCAAACCCTATTAAATGTAAATAAAAAAAATATTTTAACGGGATATAAACAGGTCATTGCCAGCAAATATTCTGCCCAGGCACTCTTTTATAGAATCAGCCATGGGGTACTGGACCAAGATACTCCAATGGCAGTACTGGTTCTTGAAATGGTTGATTCAAAATCATCTGGCGTGATGTATACCCGGGATATTGAAGAAGCTCTTTCCGACAATTTATTGATCCATTCAGTCTGGGGGCAGGGTGGGCTGCTCGTGGAAGGGGAAGTATCGCCGGATGTTATCAGGATATCAAAAAAAGATCCTGATAACATCATCAGCACAAAAATCGCAACTAAACAAAAACAGATGGTTCTAGAACCAGAGATTCAAACCAGGATTATTGATACTAATCAAACCAGAAAGGATCTTATTTCCCTTGATGAACCATCTGCTGTAACACTTGCCAAATGGGGAATTTCCCTTGAAGAGCATTTTAAGCAACCCCAGGATATTGAATGGTGTCAGGATAAAACGGGCAAGCTTTTTATCCTCCAGTCCAGGCCATTGAATATCCATTCAGCTCAAATACAAAACAATGAAAAAAAGGTCCGAGCGCCAAAAAATAAAATTGCTAACAAAATTATTAATAAAATAATTTGTTCAGGAGGAGAGTCTGTCTGCCAAGGCGCAGGCGCAGGAACTGTTTACAGGCTTGAACAATTATCGCAAATAGCCCATATCCCGGATGGATCAGTGCTTGTGGTCAAACATGCACTGCCTCAATTTGTTGTTGCTATAGACAAAATGGCTGCGATTATTATCAGTACAGGAAGCTGCGCCAGCCATTTTTCATCCATTGCCAGGGAATTCGGGGTTCCGGCAATTGTAAATATCAGCAATGGATTCGATGACCTTGCCCAGGGAAGCCTCGTGACTGTGGATGCTGACAAAGGCATTGTATACGAGGGAATAGTAAAAGCGTTATTGGAAAAGGCCACACCAAAAGAGGATTTTTTTACAGACAGCTCTTTTATGATCAAACTACGGTATGTGATTAATTTTTGCGCCAAATTAAAACTTACAAATCCTGCCTCCGTATCTTTTGTGCCGGAAGCATGCAGGTCTCTCCATGATATTATCCGGTTTACCCATGAAACAGCTATGAAAGAGATGTTTTTAATCGGTAATAGAAAAGGCAGTCGGAAAAAAGGGGCAAAAAAACTCATATCCAAGATCCCTATGCTCTTTTATGTCCTTGATGTGGATCAGGGAATTAAAGATGACTCAAAAAATTATGATCAAAAGAATGGGAATTTTTTAAAACCTGATAATATTGCCAGCATTCCCATGAATGCTGTACTAAAAGGACTTTTAAACCCAAAAATATGCTGGGCTGAAACCAGTCATTTTGACTGGGAGGAATATGACAGAATCGTTATGGCCGGGGGCATCATCAGTCCGGATTCCCCACAGTTTGGAAGCTATGCCGTTCTGTCAAAAGAGTATTTGAATGTAAATTTCAGATTTGGATATCATTTTGTCATCCTGGATACCATCTGCTCTTCTTCAAAAGAAGATAATTATATTCTTTTCAGGTTTTCCGGTGGTGGCGGCAGTCCTGTTGGGCGATCCCTCCGGGCCAGTTTTATTAAAGAAATTTTAACACGGCTGGGATTTATGGTTGAAGTCAAATCTGATCTTGTTGATGCAGAATTCAAGCATGGTTCATTAAAAATCATGAAAGAAACACTGGATATGATTGGACGACTTTTAGGAGCGACAAAACTCATGGATATGTACCTTAAGGAAAATCTGGATATCAACCTTTTGGTTGATGATTTTATGAGCGGCAGGTATGATTTCAGGTCGGCTGTTGAAAATGAGAACCCAGACACCCGTTAGAAGGAACTTAAGATGTCCCAATACCCCATAAAATGGATTACAGAGAGCCTTGCTGTCGGATATGCTCCCATGTCATATGCTGAGCTTGATGCTATTAAAGCCCTGGGGATTGATGCCATTGTCAACCTTTGCGCTGAATTCAGTGACCTTCATGATCTTGAAGTGTCTTCAGGATTTGAGGTATATTATCTTCCTGTATGGGATGAGGACATTCCTAAAATAGAAGATATGGAAAAGGCCCTGGAATGGCTTGATGAAGCCATTTATCTGGGGAAAAAAGTACTGGTTCATTGCCGCCATGGGATTGGAAGGACGGGAACCTTTGTCACCTCCTACATGATTCGAAAAGGGCTTACGCTCAAGGCAGCTTCAAAAAAATTAAAATTCTCAAACGCAAATCCTTCCAATTATGGTCAGTGGAAATTATTAAAAAAATATGGTAAAAAATCAGGCACACTGAAAATTCGGGAACCGTTTTTGGAAATTAAAAACAGGGTGGATCTAAGCCTTTTTTTTTCTGATTACGAAGCTTTGATTCAAAATATTGATAAAGAAATTCAAAAGCAATCAAAAGAGACCCATACCCAATGTGGCAAGGCAGAGGACAATTGTTGTCGTGAAGGTTTTGATATTCAACTGATAGAAGTCATTTACCTTCACTCTAAAATGAACAGGCACTTTACATCAGCTCAAAGAGAAGTGCTGATAAAAAGGGCAGTTGAAACATATAAAAAAGAAAGACTGCTATGCCCGTTCAATGGGGGGCAAGGTTGTGAGGTATACGAGATAAGACCGGCAAGGTGCAGGATTTATGGAGCACTTGAGTTTTCAGCAGATAAAAATGAAATCCAGGATATGCTTTTTGAGCTTTCCCAAACTTTATTCTTAGCTTTTTCCGGAAAATTTTTACCAGATATTGATTTTACGTTTTCCGTGGCAGATACGATTTCAGGAAAATTTGTTCAAAAATATTTTCATTATATGGCTGAAATTGAAAAAAAGACAAAAAAGGATTAAATAAAGGAGTTAGTCCATAATACTATTATTCTCAGAAGGCTTTATTCATTCCGGATTTTATGAATTTTTAAGAACTTGAGCCACCTTGTCTTCCAGTTCATCCTTGTCAATGGGTTTCACACAATATTCACTGGCACCCAGTTTTAAACACTCCCGAGCGGTCTCAATAGTGGGATAGCCTGTCAGCATGATCACCCGGATAGATGGTGACCTTTTTTTCAATTCCTCTAAGACCTCAACTCCGCTCATCTTTTTTAATTTGATATCCAGAATAGCCAGATCAACTGCATGGGATTCCACATAGGCAATAGCATCTTCTTCTTCAGTAAAAGGAATAACGGTATGCCCTTTTCTCTCAAGAATCCGTTTAACCAGGTTAGCTGCATCCAGTACATCATCCAGCGCTAGAATTTTAGCCATTTATTTCTCCCTTTTTCGTATTTAAGCCAGAGGGTAGCACAACAATAAATTGTGTCCCCTTTTCTTCTTTCTTCCCTGATAACGGAGGAGAATAGACTTTAATGGTTCCATTATGCTCTTTTATAATTCCAAATGTGACGGACAATCCAAGTCCGGTTCCCTGATCCGGGCCCTTGGTGGTATAAAATGGTTCAAATATCTTTCTTATATTATCTTTGGAAATTCCACAACCCGTATCTGATATGGATATTTTTATCTCATTGTGAATTTCCCCGGGTTCGGTTTTGAAAAGGATACTGCCATTTTTTTCAATGGCATCAAATGCATTGTTTGAAAGATTGATAAATACCTGTTTTAGCTTCTCTTTATCCCCTCTCATCAATAAAGGTACTTTGTCATACTCATGTTTAACAATAACATGGTTCAGGCTGAATGTATGCTCTACCATATCCAGGACTTCTTTGATGGCTTCATTAATATCAAACTCACTGATAATGCTTTGACTGGAACGGGAAAAATTTAAAAGGTCTGCAACAATTTTGGAGCAAAGTTTTGTCTGTTTAGCAATAGTTGACACATCTTTATAAATCTGCCCATCCTTTTCAACATCTTCAAGCAAAAGCTGGGCATAACCAAGAATAATACCAAGGGGGGTGTTTATCTCATGAGCGACTCCGGCGGCCAGACGTCCCACAGATTCCATTTTCTGGGCCTGGGTAAGCTGTTCCTGTACGACTTTAAGCTCGGTAATATCTCTGCCGCTGCACACAAGCCCTTTTACCCGATTTTTTGTTTCCAAAACAGGAATTTTTACCACATGCAGCCACTTCATTCCTTTTGAACCTGCCATTTTATTTTCTTTAACAAGGGGGATTCTTGTTTCAAAAATGCTTTTATCCTCTTTGTTATATTGATCTGCCTGGATTCTGGAAAACAAGTCATCATTTGTCTTTCCAACAATTTCTTCCTTTTTTTTATCCAACATTTTACAAAAACCCCTGTTCACAGAGACATAACGGCCTTCATGATCCTGCAGTGATATGAAATCCGGGATGGCATCAAGGGTGGTCTGGAGAAGGGCTTTTTGTTCATTCAAAATGCTTTCTGCAGCTTTCAGGTCCGATAGATTGCCTTTTAAAGACAGGGTCATGGCATCAAAGCTTTCTGCCAGACTCTGAATTTCATTTCCTGAAAATCGTTTGTAAACCTGGCATTGCCGGCAGGAATCTATTTTTTTTGCATATTCGCCTTCAACACAGGTTGGGCAAAGGGTTCCTGCCATGTACCAGCATCGATGATGATAATTTTTATATGCCGGGCATTCTTTCTGATGACATTGCATAAGGTCCCAACAGTTTTTTTTCAACATCGGAGCAGTTCTGACATCAAGGTTTCCCCGCAATGCCTGCTCTGAGGAGTCATGAAGTTTTTTGATACTTTTGGTCATGGGATTGAGCAGCATGGTGCCGACAATACCTGCAACAAATATCGCAGAAACAATGGTTATAATGGCAGAAATTAGAATTTTATCTACGGCTTTTTCCGCCTGCGTTTGAAAAAGACCCAGCCTAAGGGTTCCCAACCGATTATCATTAATAAATACAGGCACAGCATAATCATAGATCAATTGGTCCCCGATATCCAAAAGCCGCATAGATACTTTCTGGTTATCCAAAACATAATTTGCTGTCTTGAGCGCTATTGGGAAGCCCTCTTTAAAAGTATGGATGAGAGGATTGCCATCCCTGTCCAGAACAAAGGTATAAAAAATGTCATCGCCCAATTCTACTGTTTCATCCACCAGAACTTTCATTCGCAAAAAATCCATGGCCAGCATGGGTTCCACCATACGGGCGGAAAGGTTTATTCCGATAGAAATTCCTCTATTTTGTATTTCTTCCAGCAAAGAAGTTTTCATGACCTGGCTTGTCCAGAAGAAAATGACAAGACCCTGAATCAAGAGCAGGGAAAAAAAGCCCAAATATATTTTACTACGAAATCCCAGCTTCATTTATTCTGTCATTCCCTTATTCTTCAAGACTTATGCCCACCTTAGCAGCCAATTGCCGTACAATGTCAAAATCCGAATCAGTAGATGCTATCACCTTGATAAAATTGGCAGACTCTAATATTTCACGATGGGTTTTATTATTAAAGTCAAGTTTTTCAAAGGCCTCTAGTATTTTTTCAACAATTTTTTTATTCAGATTTTTCCTGGCAGCATACATCCATCCAGGATATTGATCAGTCATTGAAATGATCTTTATCTTATTGATCTCAATTTTATCTGACACCACATCCAGAGTGCCTTCCCTGATGGTTCCAATATCATATTTGCCAGCATAAACTGAAAGTACCACCTTTTCCTGTTTTCCGCCAGGCCCCGGTGAAAAGGCAATCTCCCTGAAATCCTTTTTTATAATGCCATGGTCAATAAAATGTCCCAACGGGAACAGATATCCTCCGGCTGATGTTGAATCCACTGCAATCCAGCTTTTGTTGCGACAATCCGACAGGGTTTGGATGGAAGCATTATCTGCCCTGCAAATAATCTGTCCACTGAACTTATCTTTACCGTTCATTTCAATAATTCTGGCAAATGCATTTGCGCCATATCTTTGGGAAATTTTTATATAAATAAAAGGATTAGAAAAGGAAATATCAATTTTTTTCTGGCCCACCATTTTCATGTGCTCATCAAATGTATCCGGAAATATCTGTTTGATATTCAGCCCTGTTTCTTTTTTTAAATACTGGATAAGAGAATGGTGACGGGTGTGGGATACTGTATGGGAATATTGGGGAAGATAGGCATAGGTGATAACATCAGGTTCCTCTTTAAGGATAACCATTTCTTTTTTAGTTAAATCCACTTTAATGGCAGATCCATTTTCTCCACAACCAGGTAATAATGAAAAGAAAAGCAAAATCATCCATCCATACTTCACTTTTATTCCTCCTTTATTTTATTATCCTGTTGCTATCAGCGGATTAACCATATCATATCGATGGTGTTTTAGCTAAAACCATTTATTAATTTTATTTATGAATATACAATTAACAAAGGATTTAACTTTTGTTCAAGTTAAATCCTTTGTTGATCCTGACATCCACATCGAATATACCGGTGTCATAGCAATAAATTTATGATTCCTTGAGTCTGTCTGCAATAAAAAATATGCGATGCAATTTTTTTATTGCAATTTTTTTTATCACATTTTTGCTGAGACTTGCTTAAGCCACAGCTTTAAAAGGGCGTTTTCCACATTTTACGGCCACCTACCCTTTGCCCCCTTCTTTTTGATTGATCTGATTGTCTTTATGGGTTAACATACTTTTATTCAGCATATATTTGTTTTAATTTCAGAATGTTATGTACTCCAAAAATTTTTTTTCGGGCAAAAACATTTAGTGGCATGATTTTGGCATGTACCATGGCTTGGCTATTAAAAGGTGTTGAAAAAGGCTGTCGCCTTTTCAAGCCTGATGTAAGAAACTTTTATACGAGGAGAAATAAACATGACGGACGGAAAAATCACAACATCCATAGACACAGCCATGTATATGGATGACGTGGAACTGGCTAAAGGGCTGCTTGCAAATGCCGATGCAAATGATGGAAAACTCAGCCATTCGGATATAGTATTTGCGCTGAGGAATCTTCTGAAAATGAAATACTATCCTGTTGCGGTTAAATATTTTTTTGATGAGGCTGAGCTGGAAACATTCAGGGAAACAGTGGAACATAAGGTTTCTCTTCACCCCATAACCTTTTGTGCCTATGTTGCAGCGTCCCGTCAGCGGGGCGACACCCTTCTCGGAACAGCGGACAAAATGGGCTGCGCAAATGCAAAATATGTGATGAAATGGAAAGAGATAGACGACAACGAGATCAAGAGCCATCTGAAATACACCAAGGACTGGGACCAGGCCGAGCGCTTTGTAAAAACAAAGAAAAGACTTGCCGAAGGACCGCTTGTTTTTGCCACCGCACCCCTGCACAAGGCCCCTTTCACACCAGACCTGATCCATGGCATGTGTGATGTTCTGCAGTCCTATCATCTTGCCAATGACTGGTGTGCCACCTTTGACACACATCCTTTTCAGGCGGTCATGACCATGAATTCATCCATCTGCCACGGTTGTGTACAATGTCATGTGACCCAGAAATTCAATATAACCCAGATGTGCAGCAGCAGTTACACTGCCGGGAAAACAGAACAGGGTGAAATCAACTGGATCATGCCGTATACACAGATGGAACCCACGATTCACTGGATGCTGGAAAGAATTTTACGGGACGGCGGGGTTTCCTTCCCGCGGACCGGAGAAACCTATCCCGGATTTGATATTTGCAAACTTTGCCCTTTTTTGACATTCACAAAACCCAAGAAAAAAAAATAATATAAAACACTTCTTCCGGGCGGTTTTTTCTTCGCCCGGAAATTCTCCTTAAGTGAATGAATATCATTTACTTAAGAATTGCTGCTACTTAAAAAGGATTTAACTTTTGTTCAAGTTAAATCCTTTTATTTTTTTCTGGTAGGCACGAGCAGATTTGAACTGCTGACTTCTACCGTGTCGAGGTAGCACTCTACCAACTGAGTTACGCGCCTGAATCGTATGGCTTTATTAACAAAAGTGCAGGTTTGTGTCAAGAAAAACGTGCGCTTAATTCTTTTGTATTCTGTTTTTTTATTATAGGCAGTATTTTCCCCTGAAACGTATTGTCAAACAAAGATACTACTTATTTTTCAATAAATGTAATGGTAACAAGGTTATCCGTTATATCTGAAAATTCCAGCCCAAAAGAATCAAATGTTTTCAGCATAACGGCATCGGCAAACTGAGATGATTGTCCCTTATAAAAAATCTGCATGACAGCATAGTTTGAACCCATCTCTTTGGGCTGCATGTTTTCAATCCCGGGCATTTGTTGAAATTCTTGTTTTAAGGCAATAAACCGGGGCAGAAAATTTTCTCCTTTTATTGTTACATCAAAGGAGTTTTCTTTTCTTAAATACCGGGTCCAGTAATCATCCAGTTTTTCACTCAGATCAGCGGCTGACAGACTGGCTGCTTTAAAAAGGGCTTGAATGTTTCCTTCACGGTCCATATCGCTTTTGGCCACAGCCTGAACCTGGGATGTAACAACTTTTTCTCCTGTTTCAAGGTTGTATCCATCCAGGCTGATTTGGGCATTAAAGGTTTTTTCTTGTCCCATTATATTTGTGGCTTCTTTTGAGACGGCTTTTCCAAAAACAATCATATCAGCATCCATTTTTTTGCCAAGATCTTTGGCAGCAGCCACATCATAAATTGAATCAAAGGTAATATTATAAAAAGAAGGATCTGGACGTTCCCGGTCATTACCCGTGATAATGAACCGACCCTGGAGCATTTTATCAATAATAATTTTTTCTGTAAGGGATTGGTATGGAATTGGATTTTTTCCCCACCAGTATTTGGGCAGAAGATCTGAAGGGGTCTTTTCTGCGATAAAAAACAGGATTACAGGCTTGTCCTTATTGGCATTGATTATCCTGGCATCCGTCAATGTCTTTTCAAGCTTAAGGATATCCACTTTTGATTCCACGCCAACAAGATAATAGCCTTTGTTTTCAATTCCACCAAGGACTTGATAGGTAATAATATAGTCTGAAGCATGGGAAAGCACCTGGTTGTAAAAAAAATCAAGATTTGATGCAAGGGCCTGCTTTGATACAACTTTTGCAAAGGCATTTTGAACGGCAACCCTTAATGCGTCGGATACTGCATTTTGCTTGGCCTGCTGAAGAGCGTTATTGAAAATTTTTCTTTTGCCCGTGGTCACACCCGTTAATATGCTGGAATCGTTGGCTGCGGATAAGGGTTGAGATAAAAAGAGGATACTGATGAATAAAACAAGGAAACCAATATAGTTTGTTTTTTTTAACATCTTTTTTATACCTTTCTTTCAATGGAATAATCTGCAATCAGGCACAAAAGCTGTTTGGACTGGCAATCATGAAATCCATCCAGGCATGCCTTTGCTTTTGTTACATGGTCTTGTGCTTTTTTCAGTGTATATTCAATTCCTTTGTATTTATATAATTTTTTTTTTAATTTTTCAAATTGTTCCAGATTAAACTCTGGTGCAGTTATGGCGGCTTCCATCCATTCTTTATCCTTTAGGGATGCATTGGTAAGGCTGTGGATCAACGGCAGGGTGAGTTTTCCCTCCCGCATATCAGCCCCGGGATTTTTCCCCAGCTCCTGGGCAGATGCCGTGTAATCCAAAAGATCATCAGCCATCTGAAAGGCCATTCCTAAGTGAAATCCATATTGGCTCAAGGCATCTTCTTTTTTTTTATTGGCCTTTGCAAGGATGGCGCCGCACTGGCAGGCTCCCTGGATTAAAACAGCGGTTTTTCTTTCAATGACTTCAAGATATTCTTTTTCTGAAAGATCAAGCTTTCCCTTTTTTGTAAGCTGGTCTATCTCTCCCTGGGACATATCCTGGGTGATTTTTGCAATAACCGAGATGATATCAGGTTCTCTTGTTTTTGCTGCAATATCAAGGGCACTGGCCATAAGAAAATCTCCAGTCAGTACCACTTTGGGAGCAGACCATTTTTTGTGGGCAGCTTTTTTGCCGCGCCTGGTATCTGCTTCATCCACTACATCATCATGTAAAAGGGAGGCGGCATGGAGATATTCAAAAATGATGGAAAACGCTATTTCAAAACCCGTATTATAACCGCAAGCCCGGGCACTGTGAATCATCAGAAGAGGTCTCAGCCTTTTCCCACCACTGAAAAGAAGGTGGGAAGCAATTTCTTTAACAAGCTCCAGATTAGGATTCAAGTGATGCTCAAGGGCAATTTCCACTTTTTCCAGATCCTTATCTGCTTGTTCAATAATTTTTTGTTTTAACCCTTTTGTCATGCAATCTCTCCGGCAATATCATATTCAAACGCATCTGTAATTATTACCTTAACAAAGGTGCCAATTTCAAGCCCATTGGCATAAATAAATGTGACCCCGTCCACCTCCGGGGCCTGGAACCTTGTCCTGCCAAGGTATACGCCTTGTTCAGGATTTTCTTCAACAAGGACCTCAACGGTTTTTCCCACTAATTTTTCATTCTTTGATGCTGAAATTTCTGCCTGGGCTGCCATGAGCATGTCATGCCTTTTTTGGGCTATCCTGGAAGGGACATGGTTTTTTAAAAGATGAGATTTAAGATCATCAGAGTCTGAATAGGTGAATACACCCAGGTGGTCAAACCGGATCTCTTTAATAAATGTCATTAATAGTTCAAAATCATCTTCTGATTCACCGGGAAATCCTACAATAAGGGTTGTTCTTAAAGCTGCCCCGGGATCTATTTTTCGGATGGTGTTAAAAAGAATATAAAGATCTTCACGGGTATAGGGCCGGCCCATTTTTTTCAATATGGTTGAAGCAGCGTGCTGGATGGGAACATCATAGTAGGAGCATATGTTTTTATGTTTTTTTACAGCCTTTATGATGGGCTCGGTCAATGTTTCTGGATGGGTGTATAAAAATCGTATCCATGTATTTGCCTTTGGGTGTTTTTTTTCAAGGGTTTTGGCAAGAGAATCAAGAACCTTTTCAAACCGGGTCCCATCCTGAAAATCCTGGCCATAATCCGTAGTATTTTCAGCCGTGAGAAGAATCTCTTTAACCCCTCTTTTAACAAGTTTTTCCGACTCTTTACAGATATCGTCCAAAGGTCTTGAGCGCTGGGAGCCTCGAAGCGCAGGAATAATACAATAGGTGCATTTTCGATTGCATCCTTCCGACACTTTGACATAGGCAAGAAAATCCGTGGTCAGTTCTCTTTGTTCCGAAAGATCCTGGAACAGCCTTTTGTCGGGATCAGGGAAAAAAAGCAAGGGTTTGTCGCTCTCATTCTCCACGGCTTGAACAATAAGATCTATTGCAGCCGTGCCTAAAAACGCATCCACTTCAGGTAGCGCAGAGACAAGGCTCTTATCTGATTTATACCGCTGGGCAAGGCATCCTGTGGCAATGAGTCGTTTACAAAGCCCGGTTTTTTTTAATTCTGCCATTTCCAGAATAACATCAACAGCCTCATCAGAGGCTGTTGATATAAATCCGCAGGTGTTGACAATAATCACCTGGGCAAGGTGCGGGTCATTGGTTATGAAATGACCCGCAGTCACAAGTTTTCCCAACATGATTTCACTGTCAACCTGATTCCTTGAGCATCCAAGGGTTTCAAGGAAAATGATCATATGGATTTGGCCATGAGGTCTCCCAGTTGTTTGGAAAATCTTGAAGGATTATCCAGTTTGCCGCCTTCACTGATGACTGCAATATCAAACAGAAGATCACTATAGTCTTTTAAAACCGGGTTGGTGGTGTCTGTCTCAAAAATTTCTTTCATTTTGCCCATAACAGGATGATTCACATTGACTTCCATCACCCGTTTCTGGTCCGGTGTTTTCTGGCCCGAGGCTTTCATGATTTTTTCCATGTAAGCACTCATGCCATAGTCATCGCCGGACAGACAGGAGACAGAATCTTTAAGTCTGTTAGATACCACTACATCCTTGACCTTTTTTTCAAGCTTTCCTTTAAGAAAGGACAAGAGAGCTGAGTATTCATTTTTCTTTTCATCATCCACTTTTTCAAGATCAAGATCCCCTTTTTCAGCGCTCTTGAGTTTTTTCTCCTTGTACTCGGGCAAAGACTGTGTAACCCATTCGTCTATGGGGTCTACCATTAAAATGACTTCATAATCCTTTGCTTTCAAGGATTCCAGTAAAGGAGAGTTCATTAAGGATGTCAGGCTTTCACCCGTCAGATAATAAATCTCTTTCTGGTCCTCCTTCATGTTTTCAATATACTCATCCAGAGAGATAACTTTGTCGCCGGATTTGGTGGTCTTGTATCTTAAAAGGGATGCAAGCTTTTCTTTGTTTTCATAATCTGTGGGAATACCGGCTTTCAGGGCCTGGCCAAATTCCTTAAAAAAGTCTTCGTATTTTTCTTTTTCCATGCCTTCAAGGGTGGAAAAAATTTGTTTAACAATGTTTTTCCTGATATTTCGGACCAGGCGGTCTTCCTGGAGAATCTCACGGCTTACATTCAGATTTAAATCAGGAGCATCCACAACTCCCTGAACAAATCCAAGATATTCCGGCAAAAGCTCCTTGCAGTCATCCATGATGAATACCCGCTTGCAATACAATTGCATCCCATGTTTTCTTTCCGGCCTGAAAAGATCCATAGGTGCCTTGGAAGGCAGATACATCAAGACATCATATTCCGTTACACCCTCAAACTTTTTATGGATGATTTCCAAAGGTTTATCCCAGTTGTGGCTGATATGCTTGTAAAACTCTTCATGCTCTTCATCGGTCACATCCTCTTTGGATTTTGACCAGATGGCTTTCATGGAGTTCAAGGTTTCATCTTTTTTGACTTTTTTAAAGGTATCGCCAATGGGTTTGCCTTTTGAATCTTTAATGATTTCATTTTCAGGAATAGGTTCACTTTTTTCAACATTCATGATCACAGGATAGGTAACAAAATCAGAATGTTTTTTTACAATATGCTGGATGGTGTATTCTTCTATAAAATCCTGTTCGCCTTCTTCAGGATCTTTTAAATAAAGCGTAATTGTCGTGCCGCGGTTGTCTTTTTCAACTTCCTGAATCGTGTAAGATCCTTTGCCATCGGATTCCCATCTGACCCCTGAATTTTCTCCCGCAGCTTTTGTATCCAGTCTGATCTTGTCGGCAACAATAAAGGCTGAGTAAAAGCCCACACCAAACTGGCCAATCAGTTCAGGTGAGAGTGTATTCTCCTTTTTTGAATTTTCAAGGGCTTTCATAAATGCAGCTGTTCCTGACTGGGCAATGGTCCCGATATTGTCATTGACCTCATCCAGGGTCATTCCAATACCATTGTCGGAAATCTGGAAAGTTTTATTTTCAGAATCCAGGGATATGCGGATATGATAATCATTGTCATCCGTAAAAAGATCTGGCTGGGTCTGTTCTTTGAATCTTGCCTTGTCAATGGCATCGGAAGCATTTGAAATCAGCTCCCTTACAAATATTTCTCTGTTGGAATATAAAGAATTGATGATCAGGTGCAAAAGCTGCTGCACCTCGGCTTTAAACTTGCGTGTTTTTTTTGTTCCCATGTTTACTCCTGTTTTCAGTTTTTCTAATTAGTGTTTGAACGAAAACTCACCCATCTACTGCGTTGCTGCAAAATCCTGAAATCCTCATGTACAGTAGTACACTCCGGTTTCAATATTTCTTGCGCCTTGTATATGGGCAATTTTTCGCCCAAACACGGGGCTTTTCGGTCAGGCACTATGTATTCTTAACCAATTTTTTATATAATAATTGGTGCAAAAACCAAAATGTCAAGGCATGACAGGGGAATTTAGATTATGGCCAAGGGCTTGCACGGCCATTATTTTTTAAATCGTTTTAACAGCCGCCCGTCAATAAAAATAAGGCCGATAAAAATCAAAGACATGCCGGCAAAGGCATTCCACCCTGGAGTCTCGCCTAACAACATCATTCCTAAGAATATGGCACTCACTGGAATTAAAAAGGTTACCAGCAAAAGATTGGTGGCACCTGCTTTTGACAGCACATAAAAATAAATAATATACGCAAGAGAGGTTGAAATTGCGGAAAGTCCGAAAAGTGCAGCCCATGTTACAGGTGTGGGGTCAAGGCTGAAAGGCTGTTCAATTATAAAGGCCAGGGGAATCATAATGATGGTAGATCCCGTCAGCATTCCTGCTGCCACAACCACGGGATCAATATCTTTGAACCTGCGAGCGAAAATCGCGGCCAATGCATAGAGAAGAGCTGCCCCCAGCACAGCAACCTGTCCTGCAATCTTTATTCCCACACCATTTAAGGCATCAATACCGATCAGGAGGGCCACTCCGCCCCATCCAAATAAAACGCCGGCCAGCCTGTTTTTTGTCAGGGGCTCGTCTTTTGTTAAAAAATGGGCAAGAATAACACTGAAAACAGGAGCCGTGGCATTTAAGATAGCTGCCAGGCTTGAGTCAATATGGTTTTGCCCCCATGTGATGAGGCTGAAAGGAATCACATTGTTTAATGCACCAAGCGCCAGGAATGCACCCCAGATGCCAGGATTTTTTGGCATTTTCCGCCCCGTCAACCGAACAAAGCCCAGCAAAAGAAAAGCGGCAAAGCCCACCCGGAATAACACAATGGTCAAAGGTGTCATTTTTTCTATAGCAATCTCTACAAAGAAAAAAGATGCACCCCAGATTATTGAAAGGATGACGATGAGAAACCAAAGCCTAACACCCATAACCTTATTCATGTTTTCACTTTTCCTTTTCGAGTGGGGTTTGCATTGCTGCGTTATTGAAAAATAACTCAACAATGCAAGCTTGACCCCATATACATTTTTATTTTTAAACAGATTTATAAACC
>Ga0075120_10000256_pt1 | contig 43991 bp, 42 predicted proteins | sample AntAceMetag02UKL_FD_69792 | JGI IMG/M metagenome (GOLD analysis project Ga0075120, IMG submission 69792) | Saline lake microbial communities from Ace Lake, Antarctica - Antarctic Ace Lake Metagenome 02UKL | ecosystem: Environmental > Aquatic > Non-marine Saline and Alkaline > Saline | place...
AAACAAACATTTAATCTTTTTCAGTCAGCAAAACTTTTTGTATTACCGTCAATTTTTCACTCGGAGGCCTTTGGTATTGTTCTTATTGAGGCAATGGCTTGTGGCACGCCCCTTATCTCTACCGAATTAGGGACTGGAACAAGCTGGGTCAATCAAGATGGTCAAACCGGTCTTGTGGTGCCCCCAAGAGATATCAAGGCCCTAAATATAGCCATTAAGAAGATAATGGAAAATAAAGAATTGGCTCAAAAGATGAGCCAAGCAGGGAGGAATAGAGCAAAAGAGAAATTTGATTTGAAAACAATGCTTGTTGAGATAGAAAAAATTTATCAAACTATTTAGTTATTCGTTTCTAAAAAATAATTGGAAAGTTTTTAAGAGGATTATTAGGTCTAAGAGTAAAGACCTATTTTTTATATAATAAAGGTCATATTCAAATTTTTCAAAACCATCGTTTATTGTTCTTCCGTATCTGAATTTAATTTGCGCCCAGCCCGTGAAACCGGGTTTTATGAGATGGCGAAGCTGGTAGTGGGAGATTTTTTCTTCTAATTGATTGACAAAGATAGGGCGTTCCGGTCTTGGGCCGACAAGAGAAATATCTCCTTTGATAATATTTAGCATCTGTGGTAATTCGTCCAGATGGATTCTTCTTAATATTTTCCCTATTCTCGTGGCGCGTGGATCTTGTTTTTCAGCCCAAACAGCTCCGTTGCTCTCTGCCTTTTCTCGCATAGAGCGGAATTTAATTAGTTGAAAGTTCTGTCTGTTTTTGCCTACTCGTGTTTGTCTGTAAAAAATTGGTCCCGTACTGTCCATTTTTATTAGTAGAGCAATAATGAGCCAGAATGGAGATGTTATAATCAGAATTAAGCACGACAGGACTATGTCTGTCACTCTTTTCATTTTATCTTGAAGCCCTCTTTTCCCTTCTTTTAGGTTTTCCAGGAACCACATATAGTCCAAATTGTTGATAGGTATTTTTTGAAAAATAATTTCATGAGCTCTCGCGATATCTAGGATATTGACTTGATGGATAAGACAATCGTACAGATATTTTTTAAGTTCCTTATTGGAAGACATTTCTTTAGTAGCGACAATAATCGTATTTATGCGGGAGCTCTTAATCTTTTCAGATAAATTAGCAATTGCTTGAATGGGAATAATTTCTATTAGCTCATATCCAAGATGAGGATTATCTTTAAGAGCAAGGGCGAGATTTTCTGATTCTTGAGTTAGCTCTATAATGGCGACTCTGTTCTTGAAAAATGAGCTGAATAGTTGTAGAAATATTTTACGCCAAAGAAATAGAAATACTCCTGATAATAAAATTACAATAAGGAGATTTGTTTTTGGTGCTATCGTGGGGATGGTATAAAAGAAGACAATTCCTATAACAAGGCACGAAAGCATAGCTAAAAGTATTCTTACTGCAAAGGACACGCCTCTCTTGAGCAGGTCAAGTTCATATAGATCAAAAACAAAGAATACAAATAGCCATATCAGGTATAGAAGAGAAAAAGGAAGTAGGTGTTTTAGAAGATTTTCTTGGGAAAAGCTTTGACCATAACGTAAAATTAAGGTTATAATCAAACAAATATAGAGAATAGCTATATCTCCTGAGAGAAGAATCATTTTTCTAAAAACAAGTTTATTAAACATTAATCTATTCTAATCAGTTTATGGGTAAAAAATCAAGAGCAAAAAGAGAAAGACAGGAAAAAGGGGGAAAGAGCCCTTCTTGTAAAGCAATAGTTTCTCAACCAAAAACTATTGGAGAAGCGATATTACTTTTCTTAGTTTATGGGGCGACTTATCTGATGGCTCTTACTCCGTTTATCGTTAGATCCCGCTATTTTTTTCCTTACGTAGGGCCAAAAGGCCTGTATTTAATGGGTTTGATAGAAATAGCGTTTTTTGCTTGGGTGGTTTTGGCATTCTTAAGCCCGAAATATAGGCCCAAAAAGAACGCAGTACTGTTGGCATTGGTTGGCTATATAACAATTTTGATTTTAGCTACCTTATTCGGGGCAGATCCTTTACGTAGCTTTTGGTCTAAATTTGAAAGAATGTCTGGCCTTCTAATGTGGCTTCATCTTTTTGGTTTTTTTATTGTGTCCAGTTCTGTGTTTAAGAGGAAGCATTGGGAAAGGATTTTCCTAACATCTCTTGGGGTCGCAGTATTTATTTGTATTCTCTTTTTTACAGACACAGACAGCGCGCTTACTGCCAAAGGTGGCTCTACTCTTGGAAATAGCTCTTTCCTAGCCACATATCTTCTTTTTAATATTTATTTTGCCATTTATCTTTTTTGCAGTTTTTTGCCGGAAGCAATAAGGAAAATTAAAGCAAAGGAAGAAGCCCTGTCACTTGTGCTGAAAGTAACGCTTGTTGTTACCTCATTTATTTTTATGCTTGTTGTGTTGGGTTTAAGTAACGGAGACGCAGCCATAATTTCCTGTATCGGAGGATTTGGATTAATTTTTCTTTTTTGGTTTGCTTTTCAAATTAAAAAATTATGGATTAGAAAGATCGGGAAGATATTGGTGGCTTTAGGATTTATTGTTTATTTCTCAACAGTTTTTCTTTTGCTTTATCCGGGTAGTTTTCTTCAAACATATTATCTTAATTTCAGAACCGAAGCTCGTCCGATTGTTTGGCAAAATGCTTGGCAGGGCTTTGAAGAAAGACCAATTCTTGGCTGGGGGCCACAGAATTTTGGTTTTGTGTTTGAGAAAAATTTTGACCCCTGGATTGTTGCCAATGGGAAGCCTAATTTTGACCAAGCTCATAATGTTGTAATGGATAATTTAGTTGACGCGGGCGCCCTGGGATTTATTGGGTACTTATCTCTTTTTGGTTCTGTTTTCTGGGTTTTGTGGAAAAGGTATCGCAAGAGCAAACTCGCATTCTGGGCAGCAGCGATTTTCTCTGCTCTCTTGGTTGCTCATTTCACCCAAAACCTTACTGTTTTTGATATGCCTGCCAGTTTCTTGATGCTATTCTTTGTAATTGGGTTTTCTGGTTCTCTTGCAAGTAGCGATGAAGAGCAGGACGATAAGATTCAGAAAAAACGCATATCTCCTGTAGTGGTAATTTTGTGTGTTGTACTATTTATGTTTTCTTTTACTTATTTTGTTCGTAAGCCAACCTTGGCTGGACAAGGAGTGGTTCAAACTCTTATTTCGCAGACACACGACCAGAGAATGCAGGCATATGAACAGGCACTACATTCTTCACCAACGGGAATATATCAGATTAGAAATCATTTAGCTGGTAGCTTACTTAAGAGAGCTGGAAAAGGAGATGCTATTGAGGAAGAATTTAGATTTATAAGTCAGGAATTAGAGAAGAGTTTACAATCGTCTCAGTTAGATTATGATAGTCGTCTTGCCTTAGCCAAACTTTATAACGAATATGGTGTGCGTTATGACCAAACGAAACTTCTACGAGCCGAAGAGATTTTGAGTGAGGCCATTAAATTAAGTTCGACTAACCAGAGGGCTTATTGGGAAATGTCAAAGACCTATTTTATACTAAATATGCCCGATGAATCAATTTCCTATGCAGAGCAAGCGATTGCCATTGATCCTAATTTAGCATATTCTCATCTTCTTTATGTTAATGTTTTGAATATTCAAAATAAACATGAATTAGCAATAGAAAAAGCCAAAGAAGCTCTGATGATTGTGCCAGAAAATCAAGCGAAAAAAATCCAACCAAGCTTTAAGGAAAATTTAGAAAATATTTTAGGGATTGAAGACTTAGGGGTTGACAAGCAATGATCTTTTTGATAAGATATAAGTAATTAGTGAGTGTTCCTAAGCTTTGCTTGGAACTCCATAAATCAGCAAAAGCCCCTTCGGGGGTTTTTGCTTTTATTTATCTTATATTATGCCCTTGCGCTATTTTTGACATACCAGACCAACGCGACCCGACCTCTTGAAGAGGTTGGGTCGCGGGAGGGGGTCGGTCGGGTCGCAGAGATGATCATTCGGGTCTTGTTGTGGGGGCTTTGCGAGTTTTATTTAAAAACTAAATTTGCTTTTATTTTTTTTGCTAATGAAAAATCTTTTAACTTCTTTGGTTTATGTTTGAATAAATCAAAACCTTTCTCTTCATGTCTTGGGACAAGATGCCAATGGACATGGTTTGATTCATCCATATATATTAAATAAACTTTATTAAGTCGAAGGGTTTCAAGAAGCGCATTTCTGACAGCAAAAATTGTATCCATCAAATAGTCATAATCCCTATCAGGCAAAAGGTGCAAATCTTTAACTTCTTTTTTCCAAACTATAACAGTGTGTCCCTTTACAATAGAATCTATCGCAAGACAAGCATATAAATGTTCATCTTCATATATGATGGATTCTTTTGGGGCAATAGGTAAACTGCTCATATTCAATAATCATAACATGCTTAGGTAAAAAAAATAGGGGATGACGATAAATCGCCACCCCCTTTTATTGCATCATTGTGATGCTTCTAGCATCGAGAGTACCAAATCCAGAACCCTTTGTCCCGCCATGTAGTCAGTCTTGGGGAAGTCAGGATTTTTGAGGGTGCAGGTGAGCGTCCGTCTACGAAAACTTTCGCTTGTGAGTGCTCTTTTTATCAGACTTCTGCAGCCAAGTTTTGTGTATCCCACAGGAATCAATTTCTTTCTAGTGAGAATGAATTTGTCCTGCTCTGCCGAAAAACCGGGTTGAAGACTGAGACTTGGGCGATTCATATAGATCGCTTCTAAGCCAACAGTACTTCCAGTCATGAACACCGTAGAGCAAAAAGGGATTAATTCAATAGTGTTTATTTCTTCAGCCAAAACCATTTCTGGGCAGCCTTGAAGAAATCCCCTTATTTCTTTCTTTTCTTGTTTCGGCATTCTGGGATGTAAGGTTACTATTACTCTGGCAACCTCTTTTTGCTGTGTGGGTAATAAACCCAGAAGCTCAAGGCAAATTAGCCGGATGATGTCCATATCCCAAAATGGTAAGTTCTGTTCTGACTCTCTGAAGGCGTTGCCAGCATAGAGTGTGATAACTCCGCTGCCCAAGTCTAGTTTTCTTCGGATATCTGCTTCTTGATGACTACTCGCAGAACGGGCCTTCTCGAGATGGTTATCAAAATAGGGATTTCCTGTAATTACCAACTTGTTTCGAGGAAAACCCTGTTCAACCATTTCTCTTATAGCCAGAACATCCATTACCGCTATCTTGTCGGGCAAGTACTGAAAGCGCTCGCTGGAAAAGATGTCCGAAAATCTCTCAGTGTAGTTGCCCCAGAAATCCAGTACAGCCAAGGACTGAATTCTTAATTCCTTAGCAGCAAGCGTCAGGGTTTGCTCAATTACTTCCTTTTGGCTTTCTGCCTGTGAACTAGTGCCCGTGAGCACTAAGTCAGGTTCAACTTTTTGTAGAAGTTGTTTCATCGCAGACAAAGAAACGTCAGAGAGTCCGTAGTCGGCAAGTTCTTTATACACAATTCCGGCTTTAGCAAAGATAATTTTCGCCGGTGAATTATGTGCAACCACTGTGATTTCGGGTAGCTTTGGGTCTTGCTGAATTTTCCGCAAAACAGGGGCAATAGCATTTGCTGCGCCCGGATGGCACGCCGTCGCTAGTATCTTCTGGCTCATCGGTTCCTCCTTTTGGTTTGATATATTTGGTTATTATAGGGTACAGATTGGAATTTAAATTCATTATACTATAATTCTTTATAAAGTCAAATACGAAAAGAAATTAATAAAATATACCCTTGCGCTATGTTTGACATTTGTTATCATATAAGTGGGTCTCCGTGCTGCACTCGCTAATTAGATTTATCGGAGTTTAACGGCGGAGGCCCGTAAGGGAAGAATTATCAATAATTAATTTCAATGGTAGATATAAAAGTATTATTACCAAAAATAAAAGAAAATGTACCCTTGGCTGGATATGCCAGTTTCAAGATAGGAGGATGGGCAAAATATTTCCTTGAAGCAAACACCAAGGAGGAATTAATTAGTGCCCTAAAGATAGTAGAGCAGGAAAATCTGCATTTTTTTATTTTAGCTGGCGGGAGCAATATTTTGTTTCCTGATAATGGTTTTGACGGTTTAGTGATTAAAATTCAGTTTTCAGATTTTAAATGTCTTGATTCTGGAATTTATGCCGAAGCAGGCGCTAAATTATCAGACATCGTAGATTTAGCAGCAGAGTCAGGGCTATCAGGTTTAGAGTGGGCAGCAGGCATCTATGGTACTGTAGGAGGCGCTGTGAGGGGTAATGCAGGGGCTTTTGACGGTTCTATGTCTTCTGCTATAGGAAAGGTAGAGGCCTTTGATATTGAAGACAAAGATATAAAGAGTTTTAATAATCAAGATTGTGAATTTGTTTATAGAGAAAGTATTTTTAAGAAGAATAAAAATTTAATTATTCTTTCAGCAGAGCTGAATTTTGTGAAGGGAGATAAAGAAAAGATAGAAGAACAGATGTGTAAAAATATTGAATATCGCAAGGAGAACCAACCTCTTGATAAACCTTCTGCTGGTTCAATTTTTAAAAATCCTGAATTTAAGATTATAAACAAGGAACTTTTAAAAGATTATCCTGATTTAAAAAAGTTTTCATCAAAAGGCATTGTTCCAGCTGGTTTTTTAATCGATAAAGCCGGGCTTGGAGGACAAAGAATAGGTAATGCCAGGATTTCTGAAAAACACAGTAATTTTATAGTCAATCTTGGCAGAGCCAGAGCAGAAGATGTGATTAATTTGATAGATTTGGTTAAAGAGAAAATAGGAGCTCTTTTTGGCATTGAGCTTGATCATGAAATTAAAATTGTTAAATAGCTATTATGATTATTCAAATTAAGGCCACGAATATTGAATTAAATGAATCACTCCGTATTTTTGTTGAAGAAAAGGTGAGCGAGCTTAAGAAAAATTTAGTTAAGTTTGAGGAAGTGCCCCAAATAGGAAGAGAGAAGATAGATGTTCGAGTAGAAATAGGCAGAACCACTCATCATCATAAAAAAGGAGATATTTTTAGGGCAGAAATTCAGGTTTATCTGCCCAAGCAACTTTTAAGAGCAGTGGTAAAGAATATTGATTTAAGAAGTGCCATTATTGAAGCCAGAGATGAATTGGACAGGGAAATTCGGAAATACAAGGGCAAAAGATTGGGTCGGGCCAGAGGATGGGCAAGAAAGGTAAAAATGACTAGCAGGAATATGAGTCTTTTCAAAAGAAAATAGCGTAAAATATTATATTTATTTTAATTAAGCCATTGCTCAAAGGGGCAGTGGCTTGACTTTTTATATTTTTATGTTATTTTAAATATAATCTCAAGTTAGCCAGGAGGTGGCTGATGAAAGAACAAGAGCTTTTAGCAATATTGGCAACAGTAGTCGGAGCAGTACTTTTGGCTATTGCGGTTATACTTTCGGGAGGCGAAGTTGTAGTTCAAGGAGAATTTGTTTTACCTGTGGTGCTGGTTCAGTCCAACATTCTACCAGTTGCCGAGTTCATTTTTTCCTCGGACACTAATGCCGACGACGGTGTTGTCCGTTTCTCTGGAATTTCGTATGACCCGGACGGTTATATTGTGGACAGCACATGGAGCCTTGGAGACGGAACCCGAGGCGTCAAGGGTGACAGAATCGGTCATACCTATGCCGTAAGTGGCGTTTACACAGTGACTTTGACTGTTACCGACAATATGGGCGCTACAGATTCCAAGAGTAAACAAGTGGGTGCCTTCGTCAACCGCGGTCCGCATGCTCAGTTTACTGGAACGGTTAGTCGTTGCACCGGAGCCTATGCGTTATTGGAACTTGATGCGTCATCGTCATGGGACGATGGTTATATCGTGGGTTATCGTTGGTTCCAAAACGGCGAGGAATTGCCACGGTCCGGCGCACAAAAATCAATCTGGGTAACGTGTCGATCCACTTACAATATTGTCTTGATTGTGACGGACAATAATGGACGGCAAGATGATGCCTGCAGATTGATCTATGCACCATGAGACCTATATCGTCCCGCCCCCCCCGCCCCCTGTTCTGTTTCTAGAACAGCGGGGCTTTCTTTTATTATGCTTGACTGATTGTCATTTTAATGATATAATATTAGTGAACGAAAGGAGAGGATTTCGATATGACTAAGAGAATTGTAGTAGCGGTAGCTGTGTCGGCTATGTTGATGATTTTTCTTTGTGGTTGTGAATTGATTCAGGGCTTTTTGCCCGGGCTTGTCCCAGAAGCTGTCATCAACATTACAGAAACACACCTTCAGCCAGGCAAGTCCGTCCCAGTGTCGGCAGAAGGATCAATGAGCCCCAGTGGGAATGCATTAACGAAGTTTATTTGGAACTTCGGCGATGGAACAGGCGAGATGGTTTCCCCTAACCCTTCCCATTCCTATCAGAGAGGTGGTAGCTATACTATCACATTGGTAGTAGTAGACGATTTGGGATTACGCAGTAATCCAGCCACTATTCTGGTTACTGTCAACCATCGTCCTGTCCTTATAGGATTTCTAGAGGAGCTCACTGATTTTCCGAGTGGACAGGGATTCTATTGCATTCTAGATGGGCAAGTGATTTATCCCAATGCTAAGACTGGACCACTAGGGATTATCTCAGCAGTGCGTTACACATACTGGAAAATTGACTCTTCGTCTTCTTCTGATCCTGATGGATGGATTGTCTCTCGATACTTGAGTTGGTCAGGTCGTGACTTCGAAATCGGTCAAATTGATTATTTCGCGGTTCCAGCAGATGGAGATATTTATAGGAACCTGGGACTTACCCTGATCGACAACGAAGGATTGAAGAACACTATATACTACGACGTAACCAGTCCTATTGGTTAGGTCACCCCCCCGCCCCCTGTTCTGTTTCTAGAACAGCGGGGCGCTTCTTTTTTTGTTTTTAGTATGTTAGATTTAGAATATGTCTATACTCAAAAAAATCTTTGGGGACGAGAATGAAAAATATCTAAAGAAGATTCAGCCCTTGGCTGATGAGATTAATAAGCTTGAAACAGAATTTGAGCGGTTTTCAGTTGAAGAGCTGAAAAGTAAAACAAAAGAGTTTAAAGAACAAATTAAAACAGGAACAAGTATAGATGCTCTTTTACCACGAGCATATGCTTTAGTGCGGGAAGCAGCTAAAAAAACATTAAATCAAAGACACTTTGATGTTCAACTGATTGGCGGTATTGCCCTGCATCAAGCCAAAGTGAATGAAATGAAAACAGGAGAAGGAAAAACTCTTGCCTCAACTCTGCCAACTTATCTAAATGCTTTAGAAGGAAAAGGAGTTCATGTTGTTACAGTAAATGAATACCTAGCAAAAAGAGATACTGTTTGGATGGGCCAAATATATCATGCCTTGGGCTTAACAGTTAGCTGTTTAGTTCATCAAGGAGCTTTAATGTATGATCCTGATTATAAACCGGGCGAAGGGACGGAAGAACCGGAGGATTCAGAAGCACGGGATAAACAAAGGGATGAGCTTGGAGGATTTAAGGTCGTAGAAAGCTACTTAAGGCCTGTATCTAGAAAAGAGGCATATTTAGCAGACATTACTTATGGCATTAATCATGAATTTGGTTTTGATTATTTGCGGGATAATATGGTCCATAATCCAGAGCAAAGAGTTCAGAGAGGGCTTAATTTTGCCATAATTGACGAAGTTGATTCTGTTTTAATAGATGAAGCTCGAACTCCTCTGATTATCTCCGCTCCTGACATGGAAAGTTCTGGACTTTATAAAGAGTTTTCTCAATTGATACCAAAATTGAGCAAGGATACTGATTATGAACTTCACGAGAAAGAAAAAGCCGCTACTCTTACAGAGGAAGGTATTGAAAAAGTTGAAAAGATTCTTGGGCTTGAAAATATTTATCAAGAAAAAGGCATTAGATATCTTCATTATTTAGAGCAGGCATTGAGGGCAAATGTTTTATTTCAAAAAGACAGGGATTATGTTTCTAAAAACGGCGAGATTATTATTGTTGATGAGTTTACTGGTCGGTTAATGCCTGGCAGAAGATGGTCAGGGGGTTTACATCAGGCAATAGAGGCAAAAGAAGGACTTGATGTTAAACCAGAATCATTAACCTTGGCTTCTATTTCTATTCAAAATTATTTTAGAATGTACGACAAGCTCGCTGGAATGACTGGTACTGCCGTTAGTTCTGCGGAAGAGTTTGAAAAAGTTTATAAACTTAATGTGGTTGTGATGCCGACTAACGAACCAGTTGCAAGAAAAGATTTATCAGATGTTGTTTATCAAACCAATAAAGAAAAATTAAAAGCATTAGTGGAAAGAGTAAAACAAGCCCACGAAAAGGGTCAGCCGGTTTTGATTGGTACTCGGTCTATTGAAAAGAATGAGCTTTTGGGGGAAATGCTTAAAATAGAGGGCGTTCCTCGTGAAATTTTGAATGCTAAACATCATCAGCGTGAAGGTGAAATTATTGCCCAAGCAGGTCGGTTCAAGGCAGTTACAGTTGCTACCAATATGGCTGGCAGGGGAGTAGATATCGTGTTCGGGGGTAATCCGCCAAATCCCGAAGAGGCTAAAAAAGTAAAAGAATTGGGTGGGCTTTTAGTTTTGTGTACTGAAAGACATGAGGCAAGAAGAATTGATAATCAGTTAAGAGGTCGTTCTGGCAGACAAGGAGACCCGGGCGAGAGTCAATTTTTCCTGTCCATGGAGGATGACTTGATGAGGATTTTTGGCGGAGATAGAATAAAAGTTATGATGGAACGGCTCAAATTGCCGGAAGGCCAACCGATTCAGTCAAAGATAATATCTAATGCAGTAGAGTCAGCTCAGGCGAAAATTGAAGGGATGAACTTTGATGCACGAAAACATCTTCTAGAATATGATGATGTAATGAATATTCACAGAACTTCTTTTTATAAAAAGAGAAATATGATTGTTGATTCAAATGATGGAGAGATAAAAGAATTGGTCTTAGAATATTTTAATAATCAAAAAGCTGATAAAAATAATCTCGATAAAAAAGAAAAAGAATTCGGCAACGAATTTGGTAATGTTTTGCGATATGTTTGTCTAAAAATTTATGATTCACTCTGGCTTAATCATTTAACAGAAATGGATTATTTGCGGGACAGGGTTCGCTTGCGCGCCTATGGGCAAATGGACCCATTAGTGGAGTACAAAACTGAAGGTTATAACATGTTTAAACAATTATTCGACACATTAGAGAAAAACATTGTAGAAGCAATAACTAATGTAGCGTTAAAACCCCAAGGATCAATGCTTGGAAAATCAACTTCAAAAACATTGGAACAGGTTGAAAACAGGAGTTCTGCACAGGGTGAAACTATACAAGGCAAGAAAAAGCCAGGCAGGAATGATTCCTGTCCTTGTGGCTCGGGCAAAAAGTATAAAAAATGTTGTGGAAAATAATATGAAAGATAAAATTATAATCGTTGATGAACGGGATAATGAAATCGATTGCAAGGATCGGAAGACTCTGCCAGAGGAATGTATATATAGGGTGTCAGCGTTATGGATTAAAAATAATAAAGGCGAAATTCTTTTAGCTAAAAGAGCTCTAAGTAAATCTCATAGTCCGGGGAAATGGGGGCCGGCGGTAGCTGGCACTGTCGATGAGGGAGAAAATTATAGAGTGAATATTTTGAAAGAAGCCAAAGAAGAAATAGGTCTTGAAAATGTTGATCCGAGGATAGGACCGAAAGAAAGGGTTTCAGGACGTTATAATTATTTTGTTCAGTGGTATTTATTAACAATTGACAAACCTTTAAGTGAATTCGCTATTAATCATAAGGAGGTTGATGAAGTAAAGTGGTTTTCTAAAGATGAGCTGTTAGGGGAGCTTGAAGATAATCCTGATAATTTTTTAAGAACAATGGAACGCTGGGTGGAATTATTTTGTTAGAAGTTAAGCAATGAGAGTATAAGATTGTGGTGTCTTCGACTGGAAGTGAAACTTAAAAATTTGCCGAGATCGTTTTGGCAATTTTTTTTCGGCAATTTATCAGCACAGATATTAAATTAAAATGGAAACCAGGTTTCCACGAGTTTTGTTTTTACAGATTGGATTTTAAGATATAAAATAGAAGCATGAGGAAAATCAAATTCGTAAATGGAGAATATTATCATATATTAAATCGCGGAGTAGATAAGCGGAATATTTTTCTTGATAAAGAAGACTTAAGAAGATTTATTCAAGGATTGCAGGAATTTAATACACTTGATCCAATTGGTAGTATTTACGAATCTCAACTTCGTAAAAAGCATAACGAAAATGGAAACCTGGTTTCCACGAGAGATGATTCAAAGATTGTAGATTTCATCTGCTATTGTATAAATCCGAATCATTATCATTTTATCTTAGTGCAACTTTCAGATAATGGAATAAGAAAATTTATGCAACGGATAGCACTTGGGTATTCAAAATATTTTAATCTGAAATATAAAAGAAGTGGAACTTTATTTCAGGGTCCATATAAGGCAACTCATATTGATTCAAATGATTATTTGCTTCATGCGAGCGCTTATATAAATTTAAACAACAAAGTTCATGGATTAGAAAATGTACTTTATAAATCTAGTTGGGGAGAATATTGTCAAGATAATTATAAGGGGATAGCTTTTTGTAAGAAAGATATTATACTAAAACAATTTTTAAATTCGGATGAATATAAGAGTTTTGCAGAAGAATCATTGAAATCTATTCACGAAAGAAAGGAATTAGAAAAATTATTGTTAGATTAATAAAAGAAATGGAAGCCAGGTTTCCACGGATTTCTACGGGCTAATTTTTGTTTGACTTCCTGGATTTTTATGTTAGATTTAAGTATCTATAGCACCTTACAATTAGTAAGGTTGTGGCTCTTAGGGTAGTAGTTTTGTTGCCACTTTAAGAGTCGCAACCTTAGGTTGAGGCAAATCCACCAATAGGCGCGTCGCCAAAAGGCGGCTTGTCACAAAAAAGGAGTATGTCATGTTCAGAGTGGCGGGTTCCGAAGGGTTTGGGAAAGAAGTTGGGCTTGTTGAAGAGATGATTAAGACAGGTAGGAGAGTGGGGGCGAGTAGATCTTTTTATGCTGCTCTTGCTCACGATAATGATCTTTTTCAAAGAATGGTTGCCCTTGTTGCCCTAGAGAAGGGAGTAACAATAACTACTATTGGTGCGGAATGTTCGTTCGGGGTGATGATTTCTATCGCTTCAAATCAGAGGAACTACAGTTACGATGGCGCTCTTGGTCGGCTTCACCCAGGACTTATTGGGCCAGACCATTTTGAAATCACGGAGTTCGGATTCGTTGGCACAGAGACACGACTCTACTGCAACGATGCCTTAAGGGCTCTTGTTGATGAGGGTTTGTCTATATGCAAGCTTCGAGACATTCCAGCTCTTGTGGCTTCGTGCCCGCGTTTACCAGATTTTAAGCCCATCATCGTGCTTTCTGACGAATTGCCCATAGAGGGATCCGTTGTGGTTATCAGTCGTGATCATCGCGGGCGTGGCAATATGAGTATTGAAAAGCCTATTTCAGACAGACACTGGGCTCATCATCCCATGTTCGTTGGACGGCGTGAATCGAAAGTGAAACCCCTTCATTCCTAATCCTCAACCGAGATTGGCTCCTGCCCGCTGTTAGCAGGAGCCTTTTAATTTGACTTTTGTGCGTTTTGTGAATATAATCTAAAAATCTACTTTTTAATCAAAGTTAGAAATACAAAAGCAATATTATAAATAAAGAAGCAAGAAATGCAAAAGCAATATTATAAATTAATAAGTATTGGGGTGATAATCTTAGCCATAGTAGCGGCTGTTTTTGTTCAGCCGAGTTTTTTTAATAAAGGGATTGATTTTGTTAATCAGAAACTTAGTTGGGGAGTGCCTCATATTCAGGGAAAGGAATTTATGCTCGGTCTAGATTTACAGGGAGGAGTAGAACTCTTATACGAGGCAGACTTATCTGATCTTGATCCAGAAGCGCATAGCCAAGCAATGAATGGTTTAAGAGATGTAATAGAGAGGAGAATTAATACTTTAGGGGTGCGTGAACCAGAGGTGGAAGCAGTTATATCTGGCGATACCTATCGCTTAAAAGTAAGAATCCCCGGTATTACCGACCCCCAGGAAGCGATTAAAGAAATAGGCAGAACTCCCTATCTAGAGTTTCAGGAATTAAAAAAAGATTATGAAGAAATTCAAGAGAGAAATCAAGAAGTAGAAGTAACAGGAGAAGGTGAGATTGAAGCATTGTTTCAACCGACAGAACTTACTGGTCGCTATTTGAAAGGAGCAGGAATTGCCTTTGATCAGACCACTAATCAGCCATATATTACTCTTGAATTTAATGAGCAGGGAGCAATAATTTTTGAAGAAATAACAGGAAGGAATATTGAGAAGCCCATAGCCATATTTATAGATGGAGAGGTTTTGTCTGCTCCTAATGTTAGTCAAAGGATAACTGGTGGCACTGCTCAAATTACAGGAGAATTTACTACCGAAGAGGCAAAATTTTTAGCCCGCAACCTTAACGCTGGCGCTTTGCCAGTACCTATTGGCGAACCAATATCTATGGTCACAGTAGGTCCGACTCTGGGAATGATTTCTCTGCAAAAGAGCTTAAAAGCCGGATTTTTCGGCTTTTTAGCAGTCATTATTTTTTTAATAATTATTTACCGTTTGCCTGGGCTATTAGCTTCTATCGCTCTCTTAATTTACGGAGTTTTACTTTTAGCATTATTTAAGCTCGGCTCTTTCACTCTCACCTTATCAGGGATTGGTGGTTTCATATTATCCTTAGGCATGGCTGTAGATGCTAATATTTTGATATTCTCTAGAATGAGAGAAGAGATTAGAAGCGGAAAAGATCTCGCCTCATCAGTTGACGAGGGCTTTAAAAGGGCTTGGCCTTCTATAAGGGACGGTAATCTTACTACCCTAATTGTGGGTTTGATTCTTTTTGGTGTGGGCACGAGTTTTGTCCAGGGCTTTGCTATTACTTTATGTTTAGGTATTTTAATAAGTATGTTTTCTGCAGTGTTTATCAGCAGGAGCTTTCTTGTTGTCTTGGCTCAAACCAGATTAAGTAAAATTAATAAACTTTGGCTTTAATGATGGAAAATTATTATCTCACAGCTGAATCGGTAACCCCCGGCCATCCTGACAAAGTAGCAGATGCAATTTCAGATGCTGTTTTAGATAAAGTTTTGGAGCAAGATAAGTCCGGCAGAGTGGCTTGCGAGGTTTTAGTTGGCAGGGGCTATGTTGTGGTTAGCGGAGAAATTACTACTACTGGATATGTTGATATTCAGGAGATATCAAGGGAAACGATTAAGAAGATTGGATACACAAAACCAGAATACGGATTTGATTTCAGGACTGTAGCTGTTTTTAATGTAATAAATGAACAGTCTCCGGATATTGCTCAAGGAGTGAAAGAAACAGGAGCCCAGGAGCAGGGCGCAGGTGACCAAGGATCTATGATTGGATATGCGAGCAAAGAGACAAAGGAATTAATGCCTCTTCCTATAAGTTTAGCTCATAAATTAGTAAAACAGCTTGTGAAAGTAAGAGAAGAAAAAGTTATTCCTTATTTAAGGCCTGATGGGAAATCCCAAGTCATTATTGAGTATCAGGATAATAAGCCAAAAAGATTGGATTCCGTGATTATCGCAGCCCAGCATGATCCTGATGTGGAAGCAGAAAAAATTCAGCAAGATATTATTGCTGAAGTTATCAAACCGATCTGCTCATCCCTACTGGATAATGACACAAAATATTATATCAATAACACTGGCCGTTTTGTAATCGGTGGCCCTGTGTCTGATACTGGTATGACTGGCAGGAAAAATGTGGTTGACGCTTATGGTCCACAGATACCAACCGGCGGAGGAGCTTTTTCCGGAAAAGATCCAACTAAAGTAGACAGGTCTGCCGCTTATATGGCAAGATATATTGCTAAAAATATTGTAGCCACTGATTTGGTTGAGAATTGTAAAGTAGAATTATCTTATGCAATTGGAAGCTCGGAGCCTGTTTCAATCAATATTCAGACCAATAAGCCCGAATTAGACGAGAAATTTATTAAGATAGTGCCACAAGTATTTGATTTAACTCCAGCCGGCATTATTAAAGAATTAAACCTTTTAGAGCCGATTTATTCAAAAACGACTTGCTTTGGGCATTTCGGAAGAGAAGATAATGGTTTTAACTGGGAGAAGAAGGATAAAACAGAAAAATTAATTCAGGCATTAAATTCAGTATGAAATTTCCATTTTTAAAATACAGTAAAGTTTATTTTTCTTTTTCCCTGATTTTGGCTGTTTTAAGTATTGCAGCTGTATTGGTTTTTGGCTTGAACTGGGGGATTGAGTTTGTGGGTGGCAGTGTTTTAGATGTTTCATATAGTACAACAGAGATTCGCCCAAGCCAGCAGGAAATAATTTCTGAATTAGAGAAAATCGGTTTAGACAATTTTTCAGTTCGCTTAAGCGGAGATTATGGTATAGCGATGAGAATACCAGAAGTGTCTCAAGATATGAAAGACAAGGTATTATATTATTTTTATAATGCCGAGGGGGTAGAAAAAGAGAAGATCGGGCTTGAGTCCGTGAGTCCGGTTATTGGAGGAGAGACCAAAACTAAAGCCATAAACGCTATATTATATGCTGTGATTGCCATTGTTATTTATGTTGCTGTTGTTTTTAGGAAGGTTTCTAAACCTATAAAATCCTGGCAATATGGTATTGCGACCGTAATTGCTCTTATGCATGATGTTTTAATTCCAGTCGGGGCGTTGGCTATACTTGGTCATTTCGCCGGTGTGGAATTTTCTATTCCTATTTTAACCGCGCTTTTAACAATTTTTGGCTATTCAGTAAACGACACAGTTGTTGTTTTTGATAGAATCAGGGAGAATCTTATAATAGGGAAAGGAGAAACTTTTGATCAAGTTATTGACGAAAGCTTAAATCAAACTGTTGTTCGTTCTATTAATACCTCTTTAACAACTCTTTTCGTGCTTTTAGCTCTATTTTTCTTTGGCGGGCAGAGCTTAAACTGGTTTTCTTTTGCTCTAATTATCGGAACTATTGCCGGTACCTATTCTTCAATATTCTTAGCAAGCACTTTATTGGCAAAGTGGTTGGCATTTTCCCACAGATCTTAACTTGACATAGAAATGGTTAAGTGCTTTAATAGATAAACTTGTGAAAATTATTAAATTTTAGGAAAATGTTGAATTATCAAACAATTTGTCAAGAAATCTTACAAGACCTTGAACCAAGAAAGCGAGAGGTTTTAGAAAAAAGATTTGGTTTGATAAATGAAGACCCCTTAACACTTCAAGCAATTGGTGATGAATTGAAAATTACCAGAGAAAGAGTTCGTCAGATAGAAAATGACGCTCTTTTGTGGTTGAGAAACAAGAAAAGCCAGACACTAGACAAGCCACTTAAGAGCATTTCTGATCATCTTGATGGTTATGGTGGTTTAAGAGAAGAAACTATGTTACTTCAAGAATTGGGCGAAGATAAATTTCAAAATCATGTCCTACTTTTTCTAAGCTTAGGAGATGATTTTACGAAATTTAAGGAGACAGACGATTTTTTCACCCTTTGGGCGGTTCAAGAAGAAAAATTAAATCAAGCTAAGAAAGTGATAGAAAATCTAATCAAAGAATTAGAAAAACGAAATGATTTAATAGAACCAAAAGAGCTGGAGAAGAAAACTCCTTCTGAAGTTGGAGAGTCAGTCCTTATTTCCTATATTGATATTTCTAAAAATATTTTCAAATCACCTTTTGGTTATTATGGTTTGGCTCATTGGCCCGAAGTAAGACCAAGGGGCTTAAGAGACAATGCTTATTTGGTTCTCAAGAAAGAAGATAAGCCATTGCATTTTAGAGATATTACTAAATTAATTGGAGAACTGCCAGATAGCTCAGGCGCGGTTTTATCAGAAAGTGTCCACAACGAGCTTATAAGAAATGATAATTTTGTTTTAATCGGCAGAGGCATTTATGCTCTGAAAGAATGGGGTTATAATCCAGGCACTGTTAGAGAGGTGATAGCTGATGTTTTAAGAACATCTAAAAGTTCGCTCACAAAAGATCAAATTCTTAAAAAGGTGCTTAAACAAAGGGATGTCAAAGAAAGCACAGTGTTTTTAAATTTACAGAACAAAGAATATTTCAGCAAAGACAAGAAGGGGAGATATACAGTAGCTAAAAGCTAGAGCTTTAGCTAAACTCTAATCTCAATTTTCAATTTTCAATTAGAAACTAGTTTTAATGTCTTTCATATCCTCAATTCTTATCCCTATATGGGCGATTCTCGAGGTCTGGTGGTGGGCCTTGCTTCCAATTCTATTATGGAGGCCTCTTAAGTTTCTTTGGTACTTTTGGGGCAATGACAGGTTTTCAAAAGGGGAAGGCAAAACCATGATTTTGGAGCTCAAGATGCCCGCTGAAGTCGATAGACCCTTTAAGGCAATGGAACAAGTTTATGCCGGGCTTTGGATGCTTTATGACCCAGCTGATTTTTATGAAAAATGGGTTGAAGGCAAATATGATGCCTCTATGTCAATAGAGATTGTGAGCATTGGAGGCAATATCCGTTTTTATTTAAGATTTCCCAAAAAAGCAAGAAATTTAATTGAATCAAGTATTTATTCTCAATATCCAGAAGTAGAAATATCGGAAGTGGAAGATTATACTAAAGATGTTCCAAAAGATATTCCTAATAAAAAATGGGATTTATGGGGTACTGATTATGAGTTTATTAAAAAGGATATTTATCCAATAAAGACCTACCCTAAATTTTTTGAAGAAAGAGCTGTTCAAGAAGAAACAGAACGAATAGATCCGCTTGCTGCTTTGCTTGAAGGGCTTAATAAGACAGGTCCAGGCGAACAAATATGGGTACAATTTAAGTTCAAACCGATTACTGTTGGAGAAGATGATTACAATAAACGCGCAGAGGCAGAAATCGGTAAGTTGGCAAATAGGCCAGGTGAAAAGAAAAGACCACTGATGCTCAAAGAGGCAACAGATGTTGTGTTATTGGGCCAATTGCCGGCCGGAAGCGGGGATGACAAAAAACAAGAATCCTTTTTGCCTCCGGAAATGAAATTAACTCCAGGGGAAAGAGATGTAGTTTCTGCTATTGAGCACAAAGTATCAAAAGTAATGTTTAAGGGACATATAAGATTCATTATTTTGGGGGAAAGAGATAAATGGAACAAAGGTAATTTGAGAAATGTGTTAGGATATTTTGCCAATTTTAATACTCAAGATCTTAATGCATTAAAGCCATGGCCTAAGAGTTTGACTAAGATTCATAAACACGAACGGTTTTTTCTGAATATGTTTGTTCATAAGACATTAGTATTTTATAAAAAGCGAAAACTTTTAAAAAGATATATTCAACGCTTACGTTATAATTTCCCAAAAAAGGGGGAGGAATTTATATTAAATATTGAAGAGCTGGCTACTATGTTTCATTTCGTGGGCAGAACCGCTGTTCCTGCACCAAGTATTAAGAGAGTTGAAGCTAAAAAGAGCGAGCCACCAGTTAATTTACCAGGAGAATAATGTCTACAAAGGAGGATAATGTTACATTTTTAGGGAGAACTAATTTTAGAAATGTCCAAAAAAAGTTTGGCATTAAATTAGATGATAGAAGAAAACATGTATACATTATCGGTAAGACGGGAATGGGCAAGACAACCCTTTTGGCGAATATGGCTGCCCAAGACATTCAGGACGGATTTGGTGTGGCTTTTATTGATCCTCATGGGGAACAAGCAGAAGCGCTGTTAGACTATGTTCCAAAAGAGAGAGTAAAAGATGTTGTTTATTTTAATCCTTCAGATATTAAATTTCCGATTGGATTTAATATTATGGAGGTTAAAGATCCGGACATTCGGCATCTTATTGCCTCTGGATTAATGGGCGTGTTCAAAAAGATTTGGCCTGATGTTTGGTCTGCTAGGATGGAATATATTTTAAACAATTCTATTTTAGCTCTACTTGAATATCCTGGCTCTACTTTACTCGGCATCAACAGGATGATGGCGGATGTGGATTACAGGAAGAAAGTTATTGATAAGGTGATGGATCCCGTTATTAAGGCCTTCTGGACCCAAGAATTTGCTCGCTATACTCAAAGATATGAAGTTGAGGCAACAGCAGCTATTCAGAATAAAATAGGTCAATTCATTTCCAATCCCCTGATTAGAAATATTCTTGGCCAAACCAATTCCTCAATTAGCATGAGGGATATAATGGACGAGAAAAAGATTTTGATAGTCAACTTGTCAAAAGGAAGAATGGGCGAAGCGAATTCTATGCTTTTAGGTGCTTTGGTCATTACAAAGCTTTACTTAGCCGCTATGTCCCGAATTGATATTAAAGAAGAAGAAAGAAAAGATTTTTTTCTTTACGTTGACGAGTTTCAGAATTTTGCTACTGAATCATTCGCCAGTATATTGTCTGAAGCTAGGAAATACCGACTTTGTTTAATAATGGCTCATCAATATATTACTCAAATGGAAGAGATGGTTAGGGATGCTGTTTTTGGAAATGCAGGCACTATTATTAATTTTAGAATTGGAGCTGAAGACGGAGAATATTTAGAGAAAGAATTTGCTCCCGTTTTTGCAGTGGGGGATTTTGTAAATCTTCCAAAGTTTAATATTTATATAAAGCTTATGATTGACGGGGTGGCAGGCCGACCGTTTTCTGCTGAAACCCTGCCACCGATACCAAAGCAAGAGCATTCTCTAAGAGAGGAAATTATTCAAAACTCGCGGGATAAATATGCAGTAAAAAGAGAGCTTATAGAAGAGGAAATTTCAAGATGGGCTACAATGGATACTGCGGGGACAAAACCGAATAAAAATAATAAAAGAGATAATAATAGATATAGTCAGGATAGTCGAAAGAAAAATAATCAGAATAGTCAGAATAATCAGAATAGTCAGAATAGTCAGAATAGTCAGAATAGCCAAAATAAAGATAATAGAGACGATCGCAATAGGAATAGCGGAGATAACCGAAGTAAAAGTAATCATGAAGTTAAGATAACTTCTCCGCAGGAAAAAATTGTTAAAACTATTTCTTTGGAGGATGCCACGAAAAAAGAACCAATATTTTTTAGCGCTCATCATAAGAATAATAAAAATAACCATCATCGTCCCAAAGAAAAAATTGATACTGGTGGTTTAAAAGAAGCAATCAAAGATGCTTTAGAAAATAGAGAGAATAAGGGTCATAAAATAGAGAATCAGAAAAATGAAAAAACATTGCAAGAGAAAGGAGAAAAAGGGTATCTAAAGCCGGGACAAAAAATTAGTTTTGATTAACAATTTTTAAGAGGTATAATAATAATAATGAAAGATATCAAAGATTTCCAATTTTACGAGAAAAAAGTTCTTGTTAGAGCTGATTTTAATGTACCCATTCATAATGGCAAAATTTTGGATGATTTTAAAATTATAAAATCTCTGCCCACAATTAAATATTTAAAAGAACAAGGAGCTAAAATTATTTTGATAAGTCATTTGGGCAGGCCTCAAGAAGGTGAAAAAGTTAGCTTAAGCCCAATAGCTGTAAAATTAGAAGAATTGCTTGAGTGTAAAGTGAATTTCATTAATGATTGTGTTGGCAGGGGAGCACAAAAGGCAGTAAATAAAATGGTTTCCGGAGATATCGTTTTACTTGAAAACTTGAGGTTTTTTGCTGGAGAGGAACAGAACGATGAGGTCTTTGCAAAACAACTAGCCAACTTGGCTGAAATCTATATCAACGACGCTTTTGCCTGTAGCCATAGGGAACATGCCTCAATTGTAGGCGTTCCAAAGTTATTGCCAAGCGCAGCAGGATTTTTATTGAAAGAGGAAATTACCACCCTGTCTTCAGTTATAAAGAATCCAAAGCGACCATTAATAGCGATTTTTGGAGGCGCAAAACTTGAAACAAAATTACCCTGCTTATTGAATTTTTTAAAAAAATCAGATCATTTGATTATCGGCGGGATGCTAGCACCCGTAATTTTAGCTATTAAAAAGATAGCTATCAGCGGTCAACATTTCAATGAGGAACTGGAAGAGAAAGTTAGAAGCATTGAGCTGACAAATCCAAAATTTCATATGCCCATTGACGCGCTAGTTGGTTTGAGAGATCACAAGGTAGACTATTTAAGACAGTCAGCTGTTGGTAATATTAGAAGCGAAGAGCAAATGTTTGATATTGGGCCTGAAAGTGTGAGGATTTTTTCTGACATTATTAAGGAGGCAGGTACAATCATTTGGAATGGTCCTCTTGGTTTTATAGAAGATGAAAGATTTGCTAACGGGACATTATCTATAGCAAATGCTATTTTAAGGAATTCTGCTTTTTCAGTTGTGGGCGGAACTGACACAGATAGTTTTTTAGCTAAAAATAATTTAAGGGAAAAATTTGGATATGTATCCACTGGTGGAGGCGCGATGCTAGAGTTTTTAAGTGGAGAAGAATTTCCCGGAATAAAGGCATTGGATTCAGAAAATGAATAAGAAAAAATTTCCCAAAGGCATAAACGAGGTGAGTCAAAGAGTAATAAAGGCGGCTGAACATTCTGAACCTGTTGTTATTTTTGGCGATTCCGATTTAGACGGAATCTCTTCTGTCGTTATTCTCCAAGAGCTTTTTGAGTTTCTAAATCCTTTATATGGAGGAAAAAACTTATCAGTTTATTTCTCAAACAGAGAGATAGAAGGATACGGCTTAAGTTTTTCAGTTCTTGAGTCTATAAAAGACAGGGCACCGGCCCTGTTATTTATTTTAGATGCGGGAATAAGTAATTTTGAGGAAATAAAAAAAGCTAAGAAAATGGGATTTGAGGTGATTGTGATTGATCATCATCAGATTTTAAAAAAACTGCCAAAAGCAGACTTAATTGTTGACCCTAAGCAGAAAGAAGAGAGCTATCCGTTTAAATATTTCGCTGCAGCAGGCCTTGTTTATAAGTTGGCGCAAAGGGTTTTAGAAGAGAAAAAACATCCTGATTTTTTAGAAGATCGACTTTCAGAGTTAGCTGCCTTGGCCACTATAGCTGATATGGTGCCCATAGAGGAGGATAATGAGGAAATTATTAATCAAGGATTAGAAGCGCTTACCAGTACTCAGCGTACTGGAATTCTGGCTCTGATACAATTAAATGATATTGACATTAATTCAGACCAGGATATTTCTCAAAAGATTATTGCTCCTTTGAATACTTTTAAAATAAAGGATCATGTTGCAGAAAGTTATACTCTACTTACGGAATCATCTTTTCCAAAAGCTAAGAAATTGGCTCAAAAATTGATTCGTCAGACCAAAGAAAAAAAGCGGGCAATTAAGATGTTTGTTAATGAATTGAAAGAAGAGGTTGAAAAAAGAGACAGTAAGAAATCTGTAATTTTTAAATATAGTAAGGCATGGAATGCGGTTTATCTCGGTATAATTGCCTCTAAGCTTTTAAATTTCTCTAAAAAGCCGGTTTTTGTTTGTAGACAGGGCGAGAATAAGGAATGTGTTTGTTCTGCTCGTTTGCCTAAGCCTTTAGATGGAGTTAAAGCAATGGAGGCCTGCAAAAAGCATTTAATAACCTATGGCGGGCATGCTCCTGCTTGTGGTTGTCGGGTTAAAGAGGAAGATTTGGATAAGTTTGGGAAATGTTTAGAGAAATATTTTAAACAATTAAAAATTGAAATTAATGATGAGCAATAATGCGGATTATATAATTTATACAGACGGGGCGTCCAAGGGGAATCCAGGTCCTTCTTCAGTTGGAGTTGCAATATATGACAGTGCAGGTGTGTCTTTGAAGGATTGTTTTAAAGCAATAGGTAGGGCCACTAATAATGTAGCTGAATATCAGGCAGTTATTTTTGCCTTAAAAAAAATAAAGGCCTTGTATGGGAAAAAGAAGGCCAAGGAAAGCGTGGTCTTGATTAACTCAGATTCAAGACTTTTAGTTAAGCAGTTGAATGGAGAATTCAGATTAAAAGATGAAAAGATAAAAGAGCTTTTTATTGATGTGTGGAATGAGAAAATGGATTTTAAAAAAGTTTTATTCAACCAAATTCCAAGAGAAAAAAATGAGAGAGCAGATGCTTTGGCCAATCAAGCGTTTGGAGGAGGATTACTCTAGGCGTTGTTCTAGAATATAAGGCATATTATCCAAAAAGCCCCTTAAAATGGGGCTTTTTGGATGCCTAAGTAGGCAATAGGCCGAATTCTGTTTTAAGTGATCATCTATCTAGCCCCTCGATTACTCTCGGGGTCATGCGAGCTACTATGTTTGCTCTTGCACCCGGGCAAGGATTTAGCCGTTTCACTCTTTAGGTTTTCCTAAAGATTCACCCCTAAGGGTGCCTTTTAGCTTTCGCTTCAAGGCGTCACTGTTCGCACCTCTATCGTCACCGACGACGGGAGTTACCCGCTGCCTGTGTCAAAAAGACAGGGTGTTCGGACCTTCCTCTCCTTATTAATGCAAAGCGTTAACAAAGAGCGATCACTTCGACTACTTAGGCATTTTTATTATATCTAGAATATAGAGTTTGTCAATAAAAGTGGTTAATATATACATACATTTGGAGATTTTTAGGAGGATAGCAATATCTTCTAATGTAAAAAATCAACGAGGCCCGTCCTCGTTGATTTTATTTTATATAAAAAGGCAGGCGTCGCCGAAGCGTCGCCTGCTCGTTGTTAGTTCTGAATAAGAGCAAGTCTCTCATTGATAGCAGAGGTTAACTCTTGAGCTGTCCATGATCTTTCGCCGTCGAGAACCAAGACAGGAACCCTTGGAATTTCCTCGAATTCAGTTTCGTTTTGTTCGGGGAGGATTAAGGGAGCGGTTCCGCTGTCATCACTGTATAACCAGCGCTCGTGGAGTTCATGAAGATCCATGAGGTACTGGGGCGCGATAGCATTTTCTTCTTGGCGCTCATGGAGAGGGAGTCTGTCGAAACAGACTTGAGGAGATACTCGGTAGTAGACAATGAGATCAGGAATTGCGATATGACTTTCTCTAAACTCAAAATTCCACATACGTCGGTAAACATCCCACTCTATAGGCTTCATTGATTTGTTGGCCAAGCAGTTCCAGGCGAAGATATTTCGGTCGCAGAAGACAGACCTCTCTAGAGCCATAGTTGAGTGATCATTCAACTTCAGCACGTCGGTCCAGTTCTTTGTCCTAGTAGTAAAAGCAGCCATTTGGAAAGTGAAAGCCCAGCGCTTCGGTTTTCTATAGAAGAGATCAAGAAGATTGATGTACTTGATTTTACCCTTTACCGTAATCGGCCAGTTCCTCCAGAGTTTTACGGGCTCTTGTATCGTTCCCCATTCTTCTGTAGCGGCTAAAGTTTCCAGTACAGTCGATTTGCCTGAAGTAATGTTGCCTTCAAATAGTATCATGGTGCGTTCTTCCTCCATTTAGAGCCTCCTTGTGGGTTGCGTAATCTGTTAGTGTGCAGCTTGAGAACTTTAAATAATCCTATTTCTTTTCTCTTAAATAGTCAAGATTGACATTCTTATAATCAGGTGTTAATTTTATTATAGAAACTTGTAGTTTAAGGAGGGTAATATGTCGGGAGTTAGTTTTGAAACAGGAGCAGTATTTGAGAGTATTCCAGGAGACATTTCCGACGTTGTAGTAACTATACGCCGGGATGCGAATGGGATAGTAATCGGCACTTCTCGGATAAAAGGGAAGCCAGGAATCAATAAGGATGGGGTTCGTTTCTTATTGGAAAAAGGTGGAGCATATTTTATCGGAGATGATCATATGCCCGTTAAGCAAAGAATCGAAATGTTCCAACAGCTCGGAGGGGAACTACAATAGTAACGTAGCGGGGATGGGTGCAATCTGTGCCTACCCCCACTTTTTTTTGAGATAAAGATATTCGTGTTATAATTAAACTACTTTTAAAAAATATATAACAGTTTAATTTCAAGGTTCTGAGGAGCAAAGCGACGAGGGTTCTTATAATTAGGTATAATTTAAAGGTTCTGCTGAAAGCAGGTTCTTCTAATTAAACTACTTTGGAAAAATATATGACAAATTTAATTTCAAGGTTCTACTGAAGGCAGGTTCTTATAATAATCAAATGATTAAGAGAATTTTTAGGAAAACAACTAATACCATCACCGCGGCTGCTTATGTATTAGCTGTTTCCAGCATTGTCAGCGCTTTACTCGGCCTATTACGAGATCGAATGCTGGCTGGTAGATTTGGAGCGGGAGAAGAATTGGATATTTATTATGCAGCCTTTAGAATTCCTAATTTAGTCTATGGGCTTTTAGTATCTGGTGGCGTAATCGCCGCTTTTTTACCTGTTTTTTCGCAATATATGCAAAAGGATAAAGAGGAGGCATGGAAATTAACAAGTAACAGCTTGAATGTTTTTCTTCTCTTTTCTATTATTGTTTGTGGTTTATTGTTTATCTTTGCTCCATTTTTAGTAAAACTTGTTGTGCCTGGGTTTGGTCCAGAGAATAGAGAACTTACAGTGCTTTTAACAAGAATAATGTTTCTTAGTCCCATATTTTTTGGGGTTTCTAATATTTTTGCCAGTATTCTTCAGTATTATAATCATTTTATTATTTTCGCTTTGTCACCGATTTTTTATAACCTTGGCATTATTTTCGGTATTCTATTCCTAGCTCCTCGCTTTGGGGTAATCGGCTTGGCAATGGGCGTTGTTATAGGTGCTTTTTTCCATTGGTTGATTCAGATACCGGGTGCTGTAATAAACGGATTTAAATACAGACCGATCTTTAATTTAAAATCCAAGGGTTTAAGAAAAATAATTAGGCTGATGATTCCGCGAACTATCAATTCATTTGCCACTCATTTTAATTTGATTGTTGTGACAGCCATTGCTTCAACTATTGGAGTAGGTAATATTTCTATTTTTAACTTTTCTGAACACTTAAGGTCAATGCCTATTCACATTGTTGGTGCTTCTTTCGCTGTGGCTTCTTATCCTTTCTTAGCAAAAGCCTGGGCTAACAAAGAGAAGGAAAAGTTTTTATCAAGTATCTCCGTCACTTTTAGGCAAACAATGTTTTTAGCGATTCCAATAAGTTTTCTTTTGTTTCTTTTAAGGGGCCAGATTGTGAGAATATTTTTGGGAGTGGGCAAATTTAGCTGGACAGACACTCGCCTAACAGCCGCTTCTTTGGGCTTGTTTGTCATAGGTATTTTTGCCTTTTGTTTAATTCCGTTTTTAGCTAGAGTTTTTTATTCTTTGCATAATACCAAAACCCCGCTTTTAATAAGCTTGATTACTTTGCCTATTTCCGTTTTGTTTTCATTTCTATTTGTTTGGCTTTTAAAGTTTGACAATGCTTTTTATAGATTTTTTGCTAATATTTTAAATTTAAAAGATATAGAGAATATTGCTGTAGTTGGCTTGCCATTAGCTATCTCTTTAGCAGCTATTTTTCAGGCAATATTGCTTTTGCTATTTTTAAAGAAGAGAATAACCGGTTTTCCTTTGAAAACGATATTCTTGTCTTTTAAGAAGATTCTCTTGGTTAGTGTTTTAATGTCAGTCATTGTTTATTTAGTTTTGTTTTTAGTTGCTTCAAATCTAAATGTCTTAACGGTTTCAGGTATTTTTATTCAAACTGTAATAGCGGCTATAGTAGGCGTTTTGTCATATTGGTTTTTCGGCTATTTATTCAAGATAGAAGAACTTCAATATTTTCACATAAAGATATGTTCCATTCTAAAAAAGAAAGAACTTATTATTCCAAGTGCTGACACGATAGACGAAGAGGTGAGTTAGTCTTAGTTTAACTTTAGCTTGTTTTGGTACTCATAATTAGTTATGAGTATTTTTTATTGACAAAGATTTATGATTTGATACTATATGATTAATAGAGGATTTCGCCTTTCTCTAAGTTTCAAGATTATGGTTTACATGTAGGGTTCCTGGAATTCGGTGGGGGTTCCTCCTTCCTCCACCGATCCAGGATTCTCTGGACACAGCACACTATACGCAGCATATTGCTCTTTACCTTGCACATAGCGGACACATTTGTATCCGCTTTTGCTTTTAGGAATCGCAAAAAATTGTATTTTCTGCTAGAATAAATTTATTATGAAAGATAAGATAAGGAATTTTGGAATTATAAGTCATATTGACCACGGAAAATCAACTTTAGCTGATAGGCTTTTGGAATTAACCTCAACTATTGAGGCAAAAAAGATGAGACCCCAGTTTTTGGATATGATGGATATAGAAAGAGAGAGGGGGATTACTATAAAACTCCAGCCAGTGAGAATGGAATATAAGGGCTATATTCTCAATATGATTGATACTCCCGGGCACGTTGATTTCTCTTACGAAGTTTCTAGAAGTTTGGCTGCGATTGAAGGCGTTTTGCTTTTAGTAGATGTGTCTAAAGGAATTCAGGCACAAACCTTGGCTAATTTAGAAATGGCAAAAAAGCAAGGACTTAAAATTATTCCGATTATAAACAAGGTTGATTTAATGGATAACACACAGGCGGGTTTATCTATTGATGAAGACAGAGCCAATGAAGTGGAGCAGGAAATAGTAGGGCTTTTAGATGTCGAGCCAAAAGAAATTTTAAGAATTTCTGCTAAGAGCGGTTTTAATATTGAAAAAGTGCTTGAGCGGATAATTTCAGATATTCCATCGCCCGAAGATAAAAGCAATAAGCCGTTAAGCGCGTTGATTTTTGATTTTGAATATGATTCTTATCTTGGAGTGATAGCTTTTATAAGGGTGATTGACAACGAACTTAAAAAGGACGATAAACTTTATTTATTAAATTCCAAAAGCAAGGCACAGGCAAAAGAAGTTGGCTGTTTTAAGCCTCAAAGGTATAAAAAGGATATTTTAAAAAGTGGAGAAATCGGGTATGTTGTTTTAGGAATTAAGGAGCCGGAAAAGGTTAAGATTGGAGACACAATTACGAATATGGAAGAAAGAGCAGAGCCTCTATCTGGATACGAGGTACCAAGTCCGGTGGTTTTTATGGGCGTGTTTCCTGAAAATCCCAATAACTGGAATATGCTGAGAGAAGCACTTTCAAAATTTAAATTAAACGATCCTTCTTTGATTTTTAAACAGGAATCAAAAATGAGTTTAGGCCAGGGATTCCAATGCGGATTTTTAGGACTTTTACACGCAGAGATTGTGATAGAAAGGTTAAAAAGAGAATTCAACCTTGAATTGATAACTTCTGCCCCTTCAGTTAGCTATAAGATAATTGATCACAAAGATAAAGTAAATGTTATTTGCTCTGCAGCTGATTGGCCCGATGGTTCTAAAATTAAAAAAACCCAAGAACAGATATGTGAGTTTAAGATCATTGTGCCACAAGATTATCTTGGCCAAGCGCTTGAATTATTGGAGAATAAAAGTCCGGAAATAAGACATTTGAGCAGGGATAAAAAACTCTTAGTTTGTGAAATCCCTTTTAGGGAAATAATGGATAATTTTTATGATAAATTAAAAAGTGCCACAAAAGGTTTTGGCTCAATGGAATACAAAATTATCAGCTGGCAGGACGCTGATTTAGCAAAGCTTGAAATTTTGGTTTTAGGCGAGCTAAGAGAATCTTTTTCTTCAATTGTGCCTAAAGATTGCGCCTACGAGAAAGCTAAGGCGATTCTTGAAAAACTTTTTTCAGTTTTTCCGCCCCAGCTTTTCGATGTGCCATTGCAGGCAAGAGTAGGAGGTACAATTATTTCCAGGAAAACAGTCAGAGCTAGAAGAAAAGATGTCACTGGTGCCTTATATGGAGGCGACTATACAAGAAAGAAAAAACTTTTGGAACAGCAGAAGAAAGGTAAGCAAAAATTAAAACAAAGAGCAAAAATTAAAATACCTCAAGAAGTATTTTGGAAGCTCTATAGATAGAGTTGAAAAAATCAGAATATGGGGTATCATTTAAACAAAGGAGCAATAGCCCAGCTAACCATGCTTAGAGCTACTAAGCTAATCATCATTATCCAGATGACCCTTGCGATTTTTTTAGAATTTAATTTCATATTAAATCTATGATAACAAAAAAAACTTCTAAAGCAAAGCGCTCTCCATCAGATAATTTGTTAATTGCTCTTTTGCTCGTCTTTAATCTCACAATTTTAGGATTTCTTCTGATTGCTAATGTCAGATTATTCTCGCAAACAGGTGAATCAAAAGACAAGTATTTGGATTTAAATCAAGAGATAAGGGAACTTGAAAAGAAGAATGGCGAGCTAGAAGAACTTTTGGCTATTACAAACGATGAGGTAGAGGTAGAAAAGTTTTTACGAGAAAAAGGGCTTTATAAAAAGCCGGGGGAAGAAGTTGTGGTGATTAAAAGAGAAGAAGGAGAGCAGGAAGTTAATATTGTTCCACAATACAGTGCTTCTTTATTAGATAAAATAACTGATTTTTTCAAAAATATTCTCGGGCGGGATTAGTATAGTGGTAGTACATGACCTTCCCAAGGTTAGGGCGCCAGTTCGATCCTGGTATCCCGCTTGATTTAATTTAATATAAAAATAATCGCCGATGTAGCTCAGTGGGAGAGCAACTCTTTCGTAAAGAGTAGGCCATCGGTTCAAATCCGATCATCGGCTTATGAAAGAACAAATTAGTTTAAAAGAAATAAAAGATAAACTCCATCATTTGATGGACTGTCTTTGATTTAGAGAAGAAGAAAAAAGAATTAAAGGAAATAGAAGTAAAGTTTTCTAAGAGTGATTGGAAAGATAAAGAGAAGATGATTGAATTGAATCAAAAATTTACTGGGTTGAAAGAAGAATTAGCCGGATGGGAGGAATTAGAAAAAGAAGTAAAGGATTTTGAAGACTTGGTTGCCCTAGAAGAAGATGTTTCTCTTGATGAAATAGTCAAGAAGATAGAGAAAAAAGAAACAGAAGTATTTTTATCTGGTCAGTATGATAGGAACAATGCAATTTTAACAATTGTTTCAGGCGCTGGAGGAAAAGATGCCCAGGATTGGGCAGCTATTATTTTAAGAATGTATCAGCGATACTGCGAAAGGGCAGGATTTAAAGCACAAATTCTTTCACAGAACTTTGGAGAATCAGGACCTGAATCAAGGATTGGGATTAAGGAAGCTGTGTTGGAGGTAAAAGGCAGATTTGCTTATGGTCTACTCAAGGGAGAGTCGGGTGTTCATAGATTGGTGCGCTTGTCTCCCTTCTCTGCCAAGAGTTTGAGACACACATCTTTTGCTTTAGTAGATGTTTTGCCTCAATTGTCTGATAAGGAAGGGGATATAGAGATCAGAGATGAAGATTTGAGAATAGATACTTATAGGGCTAGTGGCCCGGGCGGTCAGTATGTTAATAAGAGGGATAGCGCTGTGCGAATTACTCATTTGCCCACCAAGACCATGGTTGCCTGTCAGGCAGAGAGAACTCAAGGAACGAATAGAAAAAAAGCCATAGAAATGTTAAAATCAAAACTGGCGTTATTGAAAAAGAAAGAAGCCAAAGAAGAGGTAACAAAAATTAAAGGTAATCAAGTGAAAGTGGAATGGGGGAGCCAGATAAGATCATATGTTCTTTATCCTTATAAAATGGTGAAAGATCATAGAACTAAAATAGAAACCAGCGATGTAGATGATGTGTTAGATGGCAATTTAGAGGAGTTTATAAAAGCAGAACTTAAAACATTTAATTAAGCATGATAATATTTGAAAATGTTAGTAAAATTTACCCACCTGATAGTGTGGCGCTAAAAGATGTAAGTTTTGAAGTTGAAAAAGGGGGATTTGTATCTATCGTAGGTAAATCAGGGGCAGGGAAGACCACTTTAGTGAAGCTTCTTTTGAGAGAAGAGGAACCGAGCGAAGGGAAAATCTATTTTAATGACTATAATATATTAGACATTAAAACATCTTGTCTCCCGCTTTATCGGCAAAAAATTGGAGCAGTGTTTCAAGATTATCGGCTTTTGAATAATAAGACGGTTTATGAAAATGTGGCTTATGCGATGGAAGTAATGGGAGGAAGTGATTATGAGATTGAGAGAGATGTGCCACAGCTTTTGAAGATTGTCGGTTTAGAAGATAAATTTTGTAATTTTCCAAGAGAAATATCAGGAGGGGAGAAACAAAGAACTGCTATTGCTAGAGCTTTGGCAGTAAGGCCAGATGTCATAATAGCTGATGAGCCAACTGGTAACCTGGATCCGTATCACAGCAAAGAGATAATAGATTTGTTGGAAAAAATTAATGAAATGGGAACTACTGTAATTCTTTCCACCCACGACAAAGAGGTTATTAATAGTTTGAAAAAAAGGGTTATAACCCTAGAAGATGGCGCATTGGTGCGTGATGAGCAAAAAGGAAGATTTATACTTTAAAATTATGTTTACTTACATTAGAAGAATAACTCGTTTCGGCTGGCAAAGCTTTTTAAGAGAAGGCAGTTTAAATCTGGCAACAGTTTTTGTTATTATTGTTACTATCAGCTTATTTACCTTTCTTTTTGCTAGCCAGGGAATTGTTGAGTATTTGATTGATGGGATCAAGGACAAAATTGATATAAGCGTATATATTAATCCTGAATCAAGTCAAAAAGACATTATTGATGCAAGAGATCGATTAGAAGAACTGCCCACGGTTCAAAGCGTAACTTTTTTGTCAAAAGAAGAGGTATTAGAAGAATTTAGAAATAGGCACATCAATGACCCAGTGATTTTAGAATCATTGGAAGTGGTTGGGACTAATCCTTTTTACGCTTCTCTGAATATCAGGGCGCAGGATACCAATGAGTATGCCTCAATCCTTACACTTCTTAATTCTACTACTTTTGAAGATGTTGTTCATAAAGTTGATTATTTGGAAAAGAAAACTGTTATTGATAAGCTTTCCAGTTTTATAGCTAACATCAACAGTATTGGCCTTGTTTCAGCGATTGTTCTTGCCATTGTAGCGATTTTGGTTGCTTTTAATACTATTAGGGTGGCAATTTATGATGCCAGCAAAGAGATTTCTATAATGCGGTTGGTTGGTTCGCCCAATAAGTTTATCAGAGGGCCTTTTATGGTGCAGGGGATTATCAATGGTACTATTGCGGCAATTATTTCTTGTTTATTATTCCTGTTATTCGTTAATATTTTCGGGCCAAAAATAGAGGGCGTGACCAATGGTTTTGATTTGGGTCAATGGTGGACATCTAATCTCGGTGTCATCATCATTATTCAATTATTCTCAGGAATTGCTCTAGGAGCTATTTCTAGCTTGATTGCTATAAGAAAATATCTTAAGGTGTAGATTACACCACTTTGCCGGGTCGGCTAACGGTAGGCCAATGGATTCTGGATCCATTAATCTAGGTTCGAATCCTAGCCCGGCAACACGCTAGTGCGACCGAGAGGGGGTCAAAAATCGCTTTTTAAGCGGTTTTTTGTTAGAATGAATTAATAATATGATAAAAAAAGATAATAATTTTGCCTATATTGACGGGGCTAATTTGTATGAAGCGCTTAAAGATTTAGAGTGGGCACTAGATTACAAAAGGTTTAGGATATGGCTATCTGAAAAATATGGTGTGAAGAAAGCATATATTTTTATAGGTTTGATTCCCAAAAACAAAAAACTTTATACTTATCTTCAAGAGTGCGGTTTTACTCTTATATTTAAGGAGGTTATTTATGACGGAGTTGGAAAACCAAAAGGCAATTGTGATGCGGATTTAGTTTTGCAAGTGACCAAAGATTGTTATGAGAATAATTTCGATAAATCACTAATAGTAAGCAGCGATGGTGATTATTCTAGTTTAGTAAGGTTTTTATATGAAAAAAATAAATTATTAGGCGTATTATCTCCAGCACCTAAGGAAAAATGTTCAATATTACTCAAGAGAACCGACGCCAAGATATCATATATAAACGATCAAAGGTCTATTTTAGAAAAACTAAATGAAAAAACCCCCAATACGGACGGAACCGTATCAGGGTCTTTTTCGTAATGATATGTTAATATTATGTGAAAGAAGTTAATTTGTCAATAGTTTGGTTATACGCAAGAGAATAAATAGAGAGAATAAAACAAGGACGTTTCTGACTTTTATAGCGTTTCATTTGTAACGAAAAACAATGGTGTCAACTCTGATTTTTGTTAAAAGAGCATAGGCGACCGAAGGAAAGTAAATAATTTTTTTAGTATATGGAAATAGACAGCTTTGAACAACACATATCAAAAACAGAAAAAGTATTATCAATTTCTGATTATTTAAAGGTTTTAAATGTCGGCCTTAAAAATTATAAAGCGAAGATTATCGGAGAGGTAAGCGACATTAGTTTTGGTCCTACTGGGCATGTTTATTTTAAATTAAAAGACAAAAAGGACGAAAGCACGATAAAATGTATCATTTGGAAAAATAAATATGAACTTTACGGAGTCAAGCTAAAAGAGGGAGTTGAAATTATTTCTTTTGGGTGTCCGAGTATGCATCCTAAATATGGATTTAGCTTTATAGCAGATACAATTGAATATGTCGGAGAGGGGATATTAAAAGCGGAGTACGATAAACTAAAGAAGCAATTAATTCAAGAAGGTATTTTTGCTGAAGAGAAGAAGAGAGCAATACCAGAATATGCTGAAAATATAGGTGTAATTACTTCTAAATCAGGAGCTGTTATACACGATTTCACTACTAATCTTGGCAAACATGGTTTTAGAATTAAATTAATTGATTCTAGGGTTGAAGGACAAGACGCAGTAGAGGATTTGCTTTTTTCCATTAATTTGTTTAAAAAACAAAATATTGATGTTTTAATAATTATGCGAGGCGGTGGCTCTTTGGAATCGCTGTTGGCTTTTAATAATGGAAAGATAGTTAGAGAGGTCTCGGGTTTTCCAGTTCCCGTTATAGCAGCGATAGGTCATGAAAAAAATGTTCCACTTATGTCTATGGCTGCTGATGCTATGGTTTCCACCCCTACGGCTGCCGCTAATTTTTTGAATAAACCGTGGGAACAAGCACAATCAAAAATAGAAAAATACGAGAGAGATATTGTAGATCTATATGGTCATCATTTATCTGAACTTGGTAAGGCGCTAGACGGATTTTATTATAAGCTGAAAGAGGGGTTTGATTTAATTTTAGGGGGATACAAAGAATTTGAGAATAAGCTAAAAGGATTTTTATCTGTGATTAATAATCAATTGATATTGAAAAAAAATAATATTATTGATGATTCAAAATCAATTTCAAGATATTTTGTTTCTAATCTTCAAAATATCAAGGAAGCTATTTTAAACATGGAAAATATTGTTCGGTCAAATAATCCGGAAAGACAACTTAAACTAGGATATAGTATCGCCAGACACAAGGGGTCGCTTATTAAAAGCGTGAAAGATGTTAAAATAGAGAGCGATATAGATATTCGTGTTTTTGATGGAATTATAAAATCAAAGGTCAAGGATATAAATAATAAATAAAAATATGTCAAAAGAAGAAATAAAAAAAACAGACCTTAGCCATGATTTAAAACGACTTTCTGAAATAGTGGATTGGTTTGAGGAACAGCAAGATATTGATATTGAGAAAGGGCTAGAGAAAGTAAAAGAGGCGTCCATTCTTATTAAAGGTAGTAAAAAGAGGCTCACAGAAATAGAAAACGAATTTGAGGAAATAAAGAAGGAAATTGATACTGAAGAAGGCGAGAACAAAGAAAGGGGAAATGGCGATAGTATTGGGAACGAGGGCGATATTTGAGTCTTGACGAGATATTCTATTAATATGTAAAGATGGTGTTCATGTAAAATGGCGTTAATTCTATTTTAATAGAATTTTAATATGGACTTAATACAATTCCAAAAATTATTTGAGGAAGAACCAAGATATCGTTTGGTTCAAGCTAAAAAAGCCCTTTTTCACGACTTAATCCAAAATTGGTCAGAGGCGGCGGTTTTGCCTTTGATTCTAAGAGAAAAATTAAACAAAGAATGTCCGATTGAGATATCTGGGGAAACTCTTGTTTCAAGAGACAAAAATACACTAAAGACCCTTCTTTTTCTAAAAGACGGCTTGAAAGTTGAGACAATTTTGATACGTCACAAAGATAAAAGAAATACCGTTTGTGTTTCTTCTCAAGTCGGTTGTGCTCTAAATTGTTCTTTTTGCGCTACAGGGAAGATGGGACTCAAGAGAAGCCTCGAAACTTGGGAAATAGTTGCACAGGTTTTGTTTTTCGCTCGTTATCTTAAAAAAAATAAAGAGAGGGTTACTAATGTTGTCTTTATGGGAATGGGGGAGCCATTTTTAAATTACCAGAATGTTATAGAGTCAATAAAGATTCTGAACGATAAAGATGGGTTTAATCTTGGAGCAAGACATTTTTCAATTTCTACCGTTGGGATTGTAGAAGGGATCAAAAAATTGGCTAATGAGAAATTACAAATAAATTTAGCCGTTTCTCTTCATGCGCCCGATAATGAGCTTCGTTCAGAGTTGATGCCAATAAACAAAGAATATCCTATCCAGAAGGTTTTAAACGCAGTTGATGATTATATAAAGAAAACACGGCGGCGGGTGATGTTTGAGTACGTGATGATAAAGGATTTAAACGATTCCATAGAACATGCTAAGGCATTAGCCAGATTGATAAAAAAGCCTCTTTGTTTCGTGAATCTAATCTCTTATAACCCAACAGGTACACTTAAGTCTTCTTCGTCCTTAAGAATTAAAAAGTTCAAAGAGATTTTGGAGAAAAGAGGAGTGGTGGTTACTCAAAGATACCGTTTCGGTCAAGATATTAAGGGCGCTTGCGGTCAGTTGGCAACAGAAAATGAAAGAAAATAAAAAAATATTAATTTGAAAACGCATTGAATAAGATGTGTTGGAGTCGTTAAATCCTGATTTTAAAAGATTTTTATAGACGATTTTTAGAATAAGATAACCTAAGATATTCTGACCAAGGGAGTTAAAAATCGCTTTTTGAGTGTTTGTTTGGTAAGCTAGGATTGATAATTAGAAATAAATAAAACCGAAAATAAAATGAAACAGGAAAAACCCACGAGAGAGGATTCTTATTCTAAAAGAGCTAAGGAAGAGAACTATCCGGCTCGTTCTGTTTATAAACTAAAAGAGATTGATAAAAAACACCGACTTATTAAACAGGGCGATTTTATTTTGGATATTGGTTGTTCTCCTGGTTCTTGGATGCTTTATCTTAGTAAAAAAGTCGGTAGAAGAGGAAGAATAACAGGGATTGACCTTGAGGAGCCAAAAATTGTACTTAAAGACAATATGAGGTTTATTAAAGGAGATATAAGAGAATGTGTTGATCTTTTTCAAAAAAAGCTTGATGTTATTGTTTCTGACGCAGCGCCAGGAACCACAGGCATTCATTTTGTTGATGTGGCTAAGTCTTTAGAATTAGCTAAAGTTTCTTTAGATATTGTCAAAAAAGTATTAAAGCCAAATGGAAATTTTCTTTGTAAAATATTTGAAGGAGAGGGGACAGAAGAATTTTTAAAAGAAATAAAAACATTATTTTCTTTTGTTAAACCTTTTCGACCAAATGCAGTTAGAAAGCATAGTAGAGAGTTTTATCTAATTGCCAAAAATTTTGGGAAGGAAAAATAAAATTATTGAAATATATTTATGCATGAAATTGTTCACATAGCATTTGCGCTTTTTTTGTTAAAGATTTTCGGAAATCCTGTTTTAGTATTTCCGCTTGTCTTTGTGAGTCATTTTGTTTTGGACATAGTGCCTCATTATAAAGTTAAGTACTCTACCAGAAAGAGTTACGTCATTGAAATGTTTATTGATGCTCTGATTTCCACAGCTTTTGTTGTGCTTTATTTGTTTTATGCGCCGGATGCGCCGGGGATTTTTATAGTTTTAGCCACTTGCTTTTTCGCGACATTGCCAGATTTTTTTCTGTTGCTAAGATTTTTATGGAAAATAGAGATATTCAAACCTTTGATGCTTGATTTCCATACGAAGATTCAGCACGAATATCAATGGGCATGGATTGTAGAGCTCAGTTTTTTAGTCGGTTTGTCTTTGTTTTTGTTTTAGTTTCAATTATTGAAATATTTATTATGTCTAATACAAATAGAACTCTTATTTTCTTAGCTTTCGTTATGATAGTCATTATTTTGATCTGGTATTTTTTGCCTAAAAATACAGAAGAAGAGCAGGACAAAATTCCTAGTCCAACAGAGGATATAATAATCACAAGCCCTGAGCCAAATACATATATCAGCTCGCCACTTTTGATTGAGGGCGAAGCCAGGGGAACTTGGTTTTTTGAAGGCGATTTTCCGATTATTCTTACTGACTGGGATGGCAAGATTATTGCAGAATCTTATGCCACAGCAAAGGGAGAATGGATGACAGAGGATTTTGTATCTTTTTCAGGACAGCTTGAGTTTGAAAAGCCGAAATACGGGGAAAGGGGCTCTCTTATACTTCAGAAAGATAACCCATCAGGACTTTCAGAATTCGATGATGCCAAAGAAATAACTATTTTTTTCAAATAATATGAAAGAAAATTTTAATTTACCATTAGTAAATACTCATTGCCACGCAGCAATGTTCCCCTTCAGAGGTAGAGCAGAGGATATCCCTCTGCAAGAATGGCTGGAAAAGCATATTTGGCCGATGGAAGGGAAAGAGGTTAATCCTGAAATGGTTTATAGCGAAACTAAAAAGGCGATTAGAGAAATGAAAGCAAACAGAATTGCTTTTTTTGTTGATATGTATATGTTTCAGGAAGAAGTAGCAAAGGCTTCAATAGAAGAGAATATGCCTGTTATGATTGGCAAGGCCTTGGTTGACAATCCAACCAGTTGTAAGGATTTTGATGAGAGTTTAAAAATTACAGAGCAATTATTAAAAAAATATCAAAATCACAATTTAGTTAAAGTTTCTGTGGCTCCTCATTCTATTTACACTGTTTGCAAAGAAAATTTAATCAAAGCAAAGGACTTGGCAAGAGAATATGATACTATCTATCAGATTCATTGTGCTGAAACCAAGCAGGAGCTTGATGATTGTTTAAGAGAGCATAGTAAGACCCCGGTTCAGTACTTGGACGACTTAGGCGTTTTAGATGAAAAAACTTTGCTTGCCCATTGCGTTTGGCTCGATGACGACGATATAGAGATATTGAGTAAGAGACAAACAAGCGTTGCTCATTGCCCATTGAGCAATTTAAAACTTGGTTCAGGTATTGCTCCGATTGCCAAAATGATTGAAAAAAATGTTTTAGTTTGTTTAGGAACAGATGGGCCTGCCAGCTCAAACCGGTTGGATATTTGGGAGGCAGGCAAATTCGCTGGCCTGCTTCAGAAAGGGATTAACTATGACCCAGCTCTTTTGCCTGCCAGAGAAGTTGTCAAAATGATGACTGTTAACGGAATGAAAGCACTTGGTATAAGAGAGTTAAACAACAAAACAATTGAGCAGTGGCAGGAAGAGATCGAGGATCAGGATTTTTCTTATTTGTATCATCAGAACTTTTCTTAACTTGTTTTAAGAAAAGACTTTTTAATTGACCATATATTATTATAGAAATTGTTTCGTTTTTGGTGTTTCATCGTATTTATATTAAAGAGTAATTATTCTAAAGCATATGCAAGAAATTAACCAATTGGTTAAAAAGTGCCAGGAAGGAAATTCACAAGAGTTTGGAGGTCTGTATGAGATGTATTTTGGAAAGATTTATCGTTTTGTTTATTACAAAACAATGTGTAAGCAGATTGCCGAGGACTTAGTGAGTAAGACTTTTCTTAAGGCATTTGAAAATATTGGACAGTTTAACGCCGATAAAGGGAGTTTTTCTGCCTGGATTTATAGGATTGCCAGGAATAATGTGATTGATTATTATCGCGTCCAGAAAAAAGATATTGATATTTCAGATATTTGGGATTTAAAAACGCACGAGAACATAGAAATAGATGTGGAAAATCAGGAAAAAATATATGAACTTAAGGAAAGCATACAAGAATTAACGCCCAAACAGAGAGAAATTTTAATTTTAAGAATTTGGGACAATTTGTCTTATAGCGAAATTGCAGAGATTACAGGAAAAACAGAAGAAAATTGTCGAGTTATATTTTCGCGAACCATCAGAGGTTTAAGAAAAAATGTTGTCGTCTGTTTGTTCGCCTTATCATTAACATTGTAGATTATGAATGAAGAAATGATAAAAGAGATTCTCCAAGATATTTACAAAATTGATAAAAATTTTAAAAAATACGAGCTCGAGCTAAAACATGTTGTTGTAAGGCTTTTAGCTCAAAAACCAGAGGTTAAAATAAGTGAGCAGTTTAAAAATGATTTAAAAGTTCATTTGTTAGAGACCATCGAACAATTAAAAACAAAAAATATGATTCAAGGGAAAAGATTTAATTTAAGAGATTATTTCGCTTTACCTAAATTGGCATATGCTTTTAGTGGAGCGCTGTTATTGGGTTTGATTCTCCTTCCGGTTATGCTTCAGCTTGGGAGAGGAGGAGTAATTCCTCAAACACAGATTGAAACAACGCCTTCTTTCGTGGAAAAAGGAGATAATGCTTTTGGTCCATTAGTAATGCAACAGGGCATAAGTGACGCAAATTTAGAGGCCACGGTTTTGCCTGGGATTGGAGAAGAAGGATTCTTTAGCACAGAGGAGCAAAGACTATCCATGTCCGTATCTGACACTACCGTCGGAGTAAAAGTTATTGCTCCAAATTATTATCAGACATATAAATATGTTTATGCTGGAGATGATTTTCTTTTAGAACAAGAAAAAGTAGAAGTGTTTAGAAGAGTAAATCAGGGTTTTGATTCAGGAGTTAATTCTTTATTTAGCAGAATGAACTTTGGTTTGATTAATCTTTCAAAATTATCTAATTTAAAGATTGATTATTTAAGTCTAAGTCAGGATAGCGATGAGGGGTATAAATTATACATAGATTTAGTAAACGGAAGCATTAGCATAAGTAAAATTAATAAAGTCAACGAAATGCTTGAAAAAAGCTGTATTTCTGGTAAGTGTTGGCATCCGCAAGAACCCCTAGTGCCATCTGATGTTCCTTCTGATGAGAAACTAATAGAAATTAGTAATAGTTTTTTAACGAAATATGGCATTAATAGAAGCGGTTATGGGGAGCCGATTATTAAAAAGGATTCTCCAGTTTTCAGAGTCTTAGAATCAACTGGTAAGCAGGAGCCATATATTTCAGACTCTGTGCAAATTATTTATCCCTTGGAGTTCGATGGTAAATTGGTTTATGACGAATCGGGCAGAGCATTCGGTTTAATAGTGAATATTAATATTCGTGACAAAGAGGTTTCAGGGCTTTACAATCTTAACACACGTAATTACGAAAGATCTATGTACGAAGGAGAAATTGATGCAGGCAAGATATTAGAGGTAGCAGAGAAAAGAGGGACACACAGCTGGCCTTCTCTCTCAAGTCAGCAACCACTTGAAGTTGAGCTAGGCACACCTTCGGTAGTTTATATGAGGATTACAAATTATCAGAACAATGAGAGAAATGAATTATATGTCCCTGCCTTGCTTTTCCCGATTCAAGAAGTGCCAGAAGGAGTATATATATACCAAGAGAATATAGTTGTACCATTGGCAAAGGATTTATTAAATTCAACACGATTAGAATACATGAGGCCAGTGCCTGCTGTTGAGGTTATAGAGATAGAAGAATAATTTTTTATATAACTAAAAGCAGGGCGGATGCCCTGTTTTTGGTTTAAATTGATTATGCTAAAATTAAGGTATATAAAATATTTGAGGAAAAAATATGTCTAAGATAAATGAGGTTAGAAATAAATTAAAAAAATTGTCTGACAAGAAAAGAGCAAAAGCTTCTCAACGGTTTTTTAAAACTGGCAAAGGAGAGTATGGAGAAGGAGATGTTTTTATCGGTATTAAATTACTAGACCAAAAAGCATTGGCAATTGAGTATAAAGATATTTCTTTAGAAGATATAAAAAAGCTTTTAAAAAGCAAGGTTCACGAAGAGCGATCATTGGCATTGGGAATATTAAAGAAGCAATATGTAAAAGCCAAGAATAAGAGAACAGTAGATTTTTATTTAAAACACACTAAATTTATTAATAATTGGGACTTGGTTGATATGTCGGCTTATTATATTCTAGGAGATTGGTTGATTGGAAGGAATAGAAAAATTCTTTATAAGTTGGCGATATCAGAGGATCTTTGGGAAAAAAGAATTTCAATAATTACTACTTTCGCTTTTATTAGAAACAGTGATTTTAAAGATTGCTTGAAAATTGCTAAAATTTTATTAAAAGATGAGCATGACTTAATCCATAAGGCAGTAGGGTGGATGTTAAGAGAAGTTGGGAAAAGGGATTTGAAAATAGAAGAAAGTTTTTTGAAAAAACATTATAAATATATGTCGAGAACCACGCTCCGCTATGCGATTGAAAGATTTCCAGAAACAAAAAGACAGGCATATTTAAAGGGGAGAATATAAAATATAGAGAAAAGACAGAATAAAGATTCCGCATATTAGGGGATTTTTGTTTTCAATTTTCATATCTGCATATATAATGAAACAAACAAGATATATGAATTTTAGAATAAAAATATTTATTATATTATTGGGTTTTTGCTTAATTTTAAGTATTGGGTTTTTAATAATAAAAGGCACGAATAAAGATATATTATTTTTAGAAAATAGAGATATCAGCTTTCTAAAAGCTAATATCTCGGGTATTGTTTCAAAGACTATGGAGAGTATCAAACAAGAATATTGTCCCTTAAGTTTATTTTTCGTCGGGGATATGATGTTTGATAGAGGAGTTGAGCATTATTCCAAGCAAAATGAAAATATTTATTATCCTTTGGAAAAAGTTAGTAATCTTTTGAGAACAGCAGACATAACTTTTGGTAATTTAGAAGGGCCTATTGTTGCCTATCCTAAAAGTTTCTCAAGTAAATCATTAAAGTTTGCTTTCAGCACGACTACTTTGAAAACTCTTACAAGTGCTGGATTTGATGTTCTATCCGTGGCTAATAATCATACTCTTAATATGGGAAATTTTGGCCTAGGGCACACAAGAAGTTTTTTGAAGAGCTCAGGCATTTTCCCGGCAGGGGATCCGATAACCTGCTCGCAAGAATTTGTAGCTGAAAAAAATGATGTGATTTTTTTCGCTGTTAATAAGACATTTACATTTAATTGTTCTGACCAAGATGTTATAGATAGTCTAAATTTCGTTAGGCAAGAGTTTCCTAATAAGTTTTTGATTGCGAGTATCCATTGGGGCATTGAGTATAAGCCAGAAAATTCTTTTGCCCAGCAAGAGCTTGCTCACAAGCTAGTTGACGAAGGGGCCGATTTAATTATCGGGCACCATCCTCATGTGGTTCAAAATATTGAGGAATATAAGGGAAAATTGATTTTTTATTCGCTTGGTAATTTTGTTTTTGACCAGCATTTTTCAGAAGAAACTCAGACAGGTCTGGTGGTTAAATTATGTCTTGGGAAAACTCAAAATATTTTTCAGCTCTTTGTCGTAAAAATAAACTTAGGTCAGCCGAAATGGATCGTAAACAAAAATAGGGAAATCTTTTTGGAAGAGTTAGCTGAAAAATCTAGTCAAATATTGAAAAAAGAAATTAAAAATGGCATAATAGTAAGATAACAATTAAGGAATATTTATGTGGAATAAAAATATTATTATTACAGCTATTATAATCTTAATTTTAATTGGTATTGGTTTGGCTTTTTATTTTTTTCAAAGCAAGGGAGTAGATGAGCCATATACAGAAATTGAGAAAAATATTTTAACCAAAGAATATTTTTCGATTGAAATTCCAGAAGGCTGGGAAGAGACAAGAGGAATTTCAGGTATTTCCGCTATGATTGCCAAGTTGGACGAAGAAAATGAAGAAGAAGCTATACAAGACATGGGCTTTAAAAGTTATTTTGCAGTTGCTTATGAGAGCGCTTCAGA
>Ga0075120_10000257_pt1 | contig 43985 bp, 34 predicted proteins | sample AntAceMetag02UKL_FD_69792 | JGI IMG/M metagenome (GOLD analysis project Ga0075120, IMG submission 69792) | Saline lake microbial communities from Ace Lake, Antarctica - Antarctic Ace Lake Metagenome 02UKL | ecosystem: Environmental > Aquatic > Non-marine Saline and Alkaline > Saline | place...
GTAATCCTGTGCATTAATATAGTTGTATGTTCAATTGAAAGAATATCTGGTACCTGGAAAATTATTTTTCCCAAAAAAATTAAGTTTAACCCGGGTAGGTTCAGAAAACTAAAAAACCTTGAAACATTTACCATCAATAAAGACATCCCATCAATATCTAACGACTATGAAAGCTTTTTATCCAAAACTATTGGAAAGGTCATAAAAGAAGAGACTCAAACCGGCACCATTATGTATGCTGAAACAGGAAGATGGACTAGAATAGGCGTATATGTCGTGCATTCAAGTATCCTGTTACTATTGATTGGTGCATTGATTGGAGCGCTTTTCGGATTCAAGGCCAACATGCAGTTGGATGAGGGTGCGACATCAGATACTGCCTTTATGGTTAAAAAAAGACTGCCGGTAAATTTGGGTTTTTCTATTAGGTGTAATGATTTTGATGTAAAGTTTTATGATACAGGCGCACCTGAAGAATTCAAATCAAATTTGACCATTATTGAGAATGGCAAAGAAAGTTTTACCAGAAATATTGTTGTCAATCATCCGCTCAGATACAAAGGTATCAATATTTTTCAATCCTCCTACGGCTCAGGTAAGCCGGACAGCGCTGTTCTTGATATTATCAGGCAGTCTGATAAAAGCGTGACAAACCAAACTATTAAAATCGGAGAAGAAATTGGATTACCTGAAGATCTGGGTTTATTTAAGCTGGAAGGTTTTTTGCCACATTTTGACTTTAGGGGAAATAACCTTGGGCAGGCTTTTATAGGAAAGATAACTCAAAAAGACGGCAACAGTTTTCAAATTGCTCTTCCAACAAAATTTCCAACCTTTGATAAAATGCGTAAAGGGACATTTGCCTTTGTTGTCAAAGAATTTGAACAAAAATATTATACGGGTCTGCAGATCACAAAAGATCCTGGGGTATGGTATGTTTATTCAGGATTTATTTTAATGATCCTAGGATGCTGGGTCACTTTTTTTATGTCTCACCAGTCATTTTTTGTTGAAATAGAAAAAGCTGATGGAAATAGTTCAAAAATAAGTATTTCAGGTACTACCAATCGAAACAACCAGGGGATGAAACTTAAAATTAAAAAAATTGTAACAAAATTAAAGGATATATAATTCTTATGAACAGTTCCTTAGCATTATCTACTGCAACATTTATTTATGCCCTGGCATCTATCTTTTATATCGGATCATTTTCCTTTAAAAAGCAAATTCTTGCAAAAATTGGATTTATTGTTCTTGTGATAGGGTTTTTAGACAATACTTTAGGGATTATTTTAAGGTGGATTGAATCCTATCAGATGGGATATGGACATGCGCCTTTTGCCAATATGTATGAATCCCTGGTGTTCTTTTCATGGACGGTTGCCATCCTTTATATTTTTGTTGAAATCAAATACAAGGAAAATATTATCGGAGTGTTTGCAACGCCCCTGGTATTTCTTGCCATTGCATATGCTTCTCTTTCTCCTGATATCAGCAGCAAAATAACACCCTTAATTCCTGCACTGAAAAGCAATTGGCTCATTGCACATGTTATTGCCTGCTTTTTAGGATATGCCGGCTTTGCCGTGGCATTTGGTTTCAGCATAATGTATTTTGTAAAGCCCAAAAATCCGGATGCAAAATCTATGTTTGCAAAGCTGCCTTCATTGGATATTATTGATGAAATAACATATCAAATGGTGGTATTTGGATTCCTTTTTCTTACCATTGGTATTATTACAGGTGCTGTCTGGGCCAATTCTGCCTGGGGAACATATTGGAGCTGGGATCCTAAAGAAACCTGGTCTCTGATTACCTGGATTGTTTATGCTGTCTTTTTGCATTTAAGAATGATGAGGGGATGGTACGGCAAAAATCTTGCATGGGTATCTATTATCGGCTTTATGGCCGTTATGTTTACATATTTTGGTGTAAATTTTCTGCTCAGTGGACTTCATAGCTACGCTTAACCATGACTGCCCGTTATTAGTTTGTCTTAATTTATCTTGACAAGAAAACAAGATATTTATATAGATTAACGCAAACTATGGTCGGTGTTGCAGGACAGCTGAAAATTGCTGTTTGCAAAAAAAAAATTCAGATTAAAATCTATTCGGGTTTGATCTGGATAAAATGGTTAACGTATCATCAACATTTTAAATTGATGGAGTTTTCATGAGCGAAATAGAAAACAAAGCTGAAAATGGTTCCACGGAGAGTGCAGGGGAAGGTACTGCCGGAGAAGCAAAAGATGACAAAGGGTTAGGGCTCGGAGTCATTTTTTTTATTGTTGCATTTGTTGCATGCTTCTTATCCGGTACGCTGCTGTTTCCCAAATTGCTCTATTCAAAAAAAGAGCAGCCTTTTAACTTTGATCACGTGCTTCATGCTGATGAAGCAGGTGATTGCGAAACATGCCATTCTTTAAGGGAGGACGGTAGTTTTACCGGAATACCTAAGCTTGCTACATGTCTGGATTGCCATTCCGAAGATGTTTTAGGTGAGACAGAAGATGAAGCCACCTTCGTAGAAGAGTATGTAGTAAATGAAAAAGAAGTTCCCTGGCATGTCTATTCACGACAACCGGATAGTGTCTTTTTCTCCCATGCAGCACACACCGAGGCTGGTGGTATGGATTGCATATCATGTCATGGTCATATCGGAGAATCCACTTCTTCAAGACCATACGAAGAAAACAGGATTACAGGGTACAGTCGTGATATCTGGGGTAAAAATATCTTTGGGATTAAAAAACATTCCTGGGATCGCATGAAAATGGATGACTGCGCTGCGTGTCACAAAAAGGAAACAGGCCACCAGGGTTATTGTTTCCAGTGTCACAAATAGAAACCTAAAACACAAGAATTCAAAACTTTATAGAGGAATAATTTATGAAAGTTGACAGAAGAAGCTTCTTGGGATTGGGAATTGGCGCAGTTGCTGGGATCGCAGTTTCCCCTATGGGGATGAAACTGACAGATGATTCTTCCATCTGGACCCAGAACTGGCCATGGACTCCTGTCCCGGTTGACGGAGAAGTAACCTATGAAAGTTCGGTCTGCAGCCTTTGCCCGGGTAGTTGTGGCATCAGCATAAGGAAGATAGATGGCAGACCCGTTAAGATTGAAGGACTGGCTGAGTATCCTGTAAATTACGGTGGCGCCTGTCTCCATGGGATTGCCGGTCTTCAGTACCTGTATGACCCTGCCAGGGTAAAAACTCCATTAAAGAAAAATGGTGATAAATTTGAAGAAATATCCTGGGATGATGCCATTGCAATTATTGCAGGAAAACTTGCGGATATCAGAAAAAGCAACTCGCCTGAAAAGCTGGCCTGTATAGTAGATAAGGAACAAGGATCAGTTTCAGGGTTGTTTAAACGATTGCTTAAAACATTTGGGTCCCCCAATTTTTATACCATGCCAAGTCTTGAGTCTTATCTTGAATTGACAGCAGAAGCTTTGCATGGTGAAGGGCAAACCATTGCTTTTGATCTTGAGAATGCAAGTTTTGTGTTAAGCTTTGGAGCAGGGATCATCGAAGGTTGGGGATCACCTGTAAATTGCTTTAAAGCAAATGCATCAAGAAAAGAAAGAAAGGCAAAACTTTATCAAATTGAACCGCGTTTATCCAATACTGCTGCTAATGCAGATAAATGGATTCCAATAAAACCGGGGACCGAGGCAGATCTGGCGCTGGGTATTTGTGCTGTTATTTTGGAAAAGAAATTGTTTGACAGCACGGCAACAACAAATTTTAAAGGCGGGTTAAACAAATTTGGAGCGCTGCTTCAAAAGGATTATACCCCATCAAAAACTGCTGAAATTACCGGGGTAAAAGCATCTGATATTGAAAAAATCGCCACATTGTTTGCCAAAGCAAAAATGCCGGTTGCTGTATTTGGTAAAGGCAGAGGCGACGGAGCCCAAAGCTTAAAAGAGCTTGCAGCAGTTCATACATTGAATTGCCTGGTTGGTAATATCAATAAAAAGGGGGGTGCTTTTGTTCAGCCTAAATTCAAGTATCTTGAGTTTGCCGATGAAGTAATGGACAGCATTGCTGACAAAGGATTTGCAAAAACGAAAACCGGAAACTATGTGAATCAGCTTATTGAAAAGCTAAACGCATCTTCCCAGCCTGTTGTTGAAGCTTTGTTTGTTTATAATGCAAATCCATGTCACTCTTTGCATGACCCTAAGACTATTAAACAGGCAATAGGGAAAATTCCTTTTGTAGTGAATTTTTCTTCATTCCTTGATGAAACTGCTATGGAAGCGGATATTATTCTGCCAAGCCATACCTTTATTGAACGACTTGAAGATGTTCCCTCCAGTGCCGGGCTTGCTAAGAGTGTTGTAGGGCTTACAAAACCTGTTATTGAACCTGTATTTAACACGAAAAATCCGGGTGATGCCATTATTCTTATTGCAAAAGCATTGGAAGGAAATGTTGCTCAAAGTTTTGAATGGGAAACCTATGAAGAATGTCTTGAAGGTATGGCAGGAGAAATCTGGGATTCTTTATCAGAAGATGGTTTTGCAATCATATCCGAGGAGGTACCTTCTGAATCAGTACCAGTTAATATCTCTTTTCTTGCCAATAACCCTGCAACTGTTCAGGCCCAGGGAGATTTTGAACTCACACTGATTCCCATCGATAATATGAGATTGATCAGTGCGGGTGTTTCAGTTTCTCCATTTGCCATTAAAACAGTTTCAGATAAAGTTTTAAAAGGTAAGGATATTGTTGTGGATATTAATCCTTTAACTGCCAGGGGGTTTAAAGACGGCGATTATGCCATGCTCACGACACCAAAGGGTACAGTAACTGTTATTCTCAGCATGAACGAAGGCATTATGCCGGGAGTTATTGGAATGGTTGAAGGCCTTGGTCATACCTTTGATAATAAATACGTTTCAAATAAAGGTATTAATGTAAATGATTTAATAGGCCCGGTAATCGAGTCTGGTTCAGGACTGGATGCTGCCTTTGGAATTAAAGCAAAAATTTCCAAGGCTTAAAATTCCAGATTTTAATTATGGGATAAATTGCTAAAGAGGTTCTTAATGAAACAAGAAAACAATAAAGCACATAAGTTCGGAATGGTTATTGATCTGGATAAATGCACAGGCTGTGGTTCCTGTATGGTTTCGTGCATGTCAGAAAATAATGTTCCTTTTAAGGAGGATGAATCCAATAAAAAGGATAGCATCACCTGGATGCGTGTTTATAAATTAACCAATGGTAAATCTTTTCCTGATACTGAAATCGTATATATGCCAAGGCCTTGTCAGCACTGCGGAGGGAAAGGGGATCATGGGCATTCACCCTGCGTTTCCGTCTGCCCTGCGACTGCGACAGACTATGGCTATGATACAGGGATTGTCAGCCAGATTTATACACGCTGTTTTGGATGCAGATATTGCATGGGAGCTTGTCCTTATCATGCCAGGTATTTTAACTGGTGGGATCCCGAATGGCCCGCGGGAATGGAAAATTATCTGAGTCCAAATGTATCTCCAAGAATGAGAGGGGTCGTGGAAAAATGCAGTTTATGTTACCACAGGTACCAGGCTGCAAGGGATCAGGCATATGCAGAAGGCAACAAGGATGAAATTGCTGAAGAAAATTATCAGACCGCCTGCACCACGGCTTGTCCTGCCGGCGCCATTGTATTCGGAGATCTTAATAATCCTGCTCATCAGGTTCATCAGATTGTAAAACCTGATCCTCACCCGGATCCAAGAAACAAGCATATTGTTGGAAAATCAAGAAACCCTAAAGTATTCAGACTTCTTGAAAGACTTGGTACCAATCCGAAAATTTATTATCTTTCCGAACGGGAATGGGTAAGAAAAGCCGGTGATAATTATCTGGATGGTGAATGGGATAAAATTAAGAATCATCATGGGTCTGAATCCCATGGTTAAGTGATCCAAAACCTTGATTTAGGAGTGAATAAATATGGATTCTGCATTAATACCTGAAGGTGCAAAACGCTGCTCATTTCCAAAGTTTGCAATTGGGATAGCCGTCGTTGGTGCCGTACTTCTCTGGGGCGTTTTTGCCATTGGCCTGATCTGGTGGAAAGGCCTGAACCAGACCAATATGAACGATTACTACGGGTTTGCCCTTTGGATCTGGGCTGATCTTGCGGTCATAGCTGTTGGTGGAGGCGCATTTTTTACAGGTCTCTTGAGATATATTTTTAAGATTGATGAGTTGAAAAATATCATCAACTTTGCCGTTATCATCGGTTTTATCTGCTATAGCTCAGCATTGTTAATTCTTGCCATTGATATTGGACAGCCGCTTCGGGGCTGGTTTATTTTCTGGCATGCCAATGTCCACTCAATGTTGACAGAGGTGGCCTTTTGCCTGACTGCTTATTTTGCAGTTTTGACCATTGAGTTTATCCCCAATATTCTTGAAAACAGACAAGCCAATAAAGTGCCTTTTTTTCATCATCTTGCCCATAACATGCATGGTGTCATGGCTATATTTGCTGCAACTGGTGCTTTTCTGTCCTTTTTCCATCAAGGATCCCTTGGCGGCGTTGCCGGCGTTATGTTCGCTCGTCCTTTTGCTGTCCGGGAAGGCCTTTTGATCTGGCCATGGACCTTCTTTTTGTTTACCTGGTCTGCGGCTGCCTTTGGCCCCTGTTTTACGCTTCTGGTAACAAAAATTACGGAAACGATTACACGTAAAAAACTGGTCAAAGATAATGTGGTTAATATTCTGGCTAAAATATCCGGATGGATGATTGTCACCTACATTACTGCCAAGATTATTGACACGATTTATTGGGCAATGGTAACTGCACCAAGTCTTGGATTTACCTTAAGCCATTTTTACACAAATAATAGTTTTTATGGATACTGGATACTGATTACTGAGATTGTATTATGCGGTGTTGTTCCCGGTGCTATTCTGATTACAAAATCGACCCGGGAAAATCCAACACTGCGTTTGATGGCTATTATTCTTGGTGTCATTGGTGTGTGTCTGAACAGGTGGGTCATGGTGCTTCAGATTATGGCGGTTCCCGTAATGAGTTTTGATACCTGGGCTCTTTATTTCCCAAGCTGGCAGGAAATTGCAACAACAATTCTTCCTGTTGCATATGGAATAATTCTTATTGCAGTTGCATATCGTTACCTTCCTGTATTCCCCCAGGAAAAGGAACTCAACTCGGTTAAACCGGTAACAGAGGCAGAATAAAACCTTTGCTATAAAGGAGAAAAATTATGTTTCCATTTAATTTTGAATGGGTATGGGACATGGCACACGCAATTTTCTTTGGTGGATTCTGGTATGCCATTTCCATCCTGGGTGCGGGTATGACTTATTGTATTTTAAAGGCAGCCTATGACACAATGAAGGATAGTGGAGAGTCTCATCATTAGACAGTGATTGTTAATATAAAGTTGTATACTTGAATAAAGCGCATTCCAGGACTTGTCTTATAGTTCTTGGGATGCGTTTTTGTTTTTACAAAACCATTTACTGCCCCAAGGAAAATCGCCAGTTTTTCAGGAATAAATGATCTAAAATGGCACAATTAACAGGACATATTGAACGAGTCACCTTTTCAAATGAAGAAAATGCATTTTTTGTGTGCAAACTCAAGGTAAAAGGTGAAAGGGAACTTGTGACCATTGTAGGGAATATGGTGAATCCAATCCCAGGTGAAATTGTTGAATTAAAAGGAAAATGGATCATCCATCCCAAATTTGGCAATCAGTTACAGGTTCATCAATATAAAACTCTTGTCCCTGCCACCCAGCTTGGCATTCAAAAATACCTGGGGTCAGGTCTGATTAAAGGGATCGGACCTGTTATGGCCAAACGGATTGTAAAGCAGTTTGGTACAAAGTCACTGGATATTATTGAAAACAGCATTGACAAGCTTTCTCAAGTTGAGGGTATCGGTAAAAAAAGAGTTGAGATGATTCAACAGGCCTGGGAAGAGCAAAAGGAAGTCAGATCTGTGATGTTGTTTTTGCAATCCCAGGGGGTCAGTACAGCCTATGCTGCAAAGATTTTTAAAGCTTATGGACAGGATGCCATTTATATTGTGAAGGAAAATCCTTACAGGCTTGCCCAGGATATTTTTGGCATAGGGTTCACCATAGCAGATAGTATTGCAGAAAAACTTGGCATGGAAAAGCATGCACCCCAGCGCATTGAAGCAGGACTTGAATATGTGCTGTACAAGCTTGCTGATGACGGTCATGTCTGTTATCCCTATGATGAGCTGTGTCAGAAAATTCAACAAATGCTGGAGGTAGAAAAACAGATTGTTGTAAAGGCAATTGCAGAGTCTTTTTTAGCAGGCCGGATTGTTATTGAAAATATTAATGAGAATATCAATGAAGATACAGGGGGAGGGCAAGAAAATAATAAACTTGTTTTTTTAAATAAATTTCATGTTTGTGAGACAGGAATTGTTGATAATTTTAAACGACTTAAAAATTCCTGCAAAAGTGTTAGAGAAATTGATCCAAACAAAGCCATTGAATGGGTTAAAGGGCAGATTAAGATAACACTTGCTAAAAATCAGGAAGAGGCAGTTAAAAAATCTTTGGAAGAAAAGGTCTTAATTATTACAGGCGGTCCTGGTACTGGTAAAACCACCATTATCAATGCCATTATCAAAATTTTAAAAAAAGCAGGCGCAGAAATTTTGCTTGCCGCCCCCACGGGAAGAGCTGCCAAAAAAATGAGTGAATCCACCTGGACAAGAGCTCAGACCATCCACAGGATGCTTGATTATTCCATGAAGGAAGCCGGCTTTAAAAAGAACACTAAAAATCCTTTAAAATGTGATGTGCTTATCATTGATGAAGCCTCCATGATTGACACTGTTTTAATGCATCATCTGTTAAAGGCTGTTCCCTCAAGCGCCACCCTTATTTTTGTTGGAGATGTCAATCAATTACCTTCCGTGGGTCCAGGAAATGTATTGAATGATTTGATCGTGTCCAATGCCTTCAGCGTTGTTGAGCTTGATACGATTTTTCGGCAGGCCAAAAAAAGTCTGATTGTTGTCAATGCCCACAGGATCAATAAGGGTATGTTTCCTGTGGTGGCAAATGATGATAAGAAAGGGGATTTTTATTTTGTTCAAAAACAGACCCCAGAAGAGGTTTTAAACACTATTATTGACCTGGTTCAAAACAGAATACCAGACAAATTTAAGTTTGATCCCGTGGATGACATCCAGGTTTTAACCCCCATGCACAAAGGTATTATCGGGGCTGTCAACCTGAATCATGAACTTCAGAAAATTTTGAATCCAAACAAAGTAATGATCCAAAGGGGAAACAGGGAATTTAAAATTTCAGACAAGGTGATGCAGATCCGCAATAATTATGATAAACATACCTATAATGGAGATATCGGCAAAATTATTGATATTAATTTTATTGATCAAAAAGTGCAGATTAATTTTGACGGCAGGGATGTTGAGTATGATTTTTCCTCCCTTGATGAAATTATTCATGCCTATGCGATTTCTATCCATAAATCTCAAGGTTCCGAGTATCGGGTTGTAATCATACCAGTTGTGACCCAGCACTATATCCTTTTGCAAAGAAATTTGATTTATACGGCTATAACCCGGGGCAGGAAACTGGTGGTGCTTGTGGGAACAAAAAAAGCCCTTGCCATGGCCATTAATACTGTTAAATCATTCAAACGCTATACCCGGCTCTGGCATCGCCTGAAGCAGGTATGAGAAAAATTTTCCAGGTTTTTGGTGAGACACTATTTATTTAAGTTCTTCTTTGGTGGTGTCTTTTTTCCGGCTATGATCCAGACAACAGCCCAGACAAGAATAACAGGTACAATTCCATAGGAAATATAAGAAATAAGATTTCCATTCCATGGCTTCAGGTAAAGGGCCATGGCTATGGGGTGAATAAGGGAGAGTACAATACTGAGTCTAATTTTTGCAGGAAGTTTTTTCAGCATTTTTGCAGAAGATGTTTTTTTGCCGGGTTCACCCTTAAAAAATCTTGGCAAAATTAAGATACCGGTAATCAGCAGCACTAAAACAAGAATTTCACTTACCCCGGTCAAGAGTTACTCCCTTTATAATTTATCGTGATTTAAATTACAGGTTTATTTCAAATATTGCTCAATTTGTCAATTAGATTTAAATGAAAGACAAACTCAGCCAGGCCTGGAGCAGTGTTCAAATTTTTTTTAACCCAGTGTCGTTACATTATTGCACCTGTTTTGTTTGTTTTGTTGGAAGAGTAATATTGACTTTTAGTTTACTATTACATATTACCCACTATTTGATAATAAAGCTGTATTCACCTTCAACATGAAGGTAGGAACAGGTATGAGGAACAGGACGTGATTGCAGACGGGTCAGACTTATTTTATTGCGTTTTTATCAATAAATCTACAAAAAATATGCAATAATGCAAGACCCCACTTATGGAGAAAAAATATTGAAATACTGGCCAGCAAAAAAAGCAGCACAAATTGAAAAACTTATCACACAGCATGCCCACAAGGGTGAATATGCTGTTTTTGACGCAGATAACACCATCTGGCATAAGGATCTTGAAGAAAGCCTTTTGCCCTATTTGGAAAACAAAGGTATTTTAACCAGACAGACCATTGACCCATCCCTTCATATAATACCCTTTCATCCTGATGATACACTGGTTTCCTATGGATTTAAACTTTATAATATTGATCACAAAATTGGATATCCATGGTTTGCTCAAATCTTTTCAGGCTTCACACTTACTCAACTCAAAGAACAGGTGGATGAACTTTTTGCACTAAATGGGAGAATGATACCCTGCAAACGCTGGAAAAATGATCAATTGGTTGATTCTGCTGTCAGGTCACCCCGTATTTATCCAGCCCAGCGAGAATTGATCAATACCCTGCAGGCAAATGGCATTGAAGTTTATATTATAACTGCTGCTCTTGAAGAATTGACAAGAATGATCGTTTCTGATCCAAAGTATGGATTTAATGTGAAGCCTGAAAATGTAATCGGTGTTTCCTGTCTGCTCAAAGACCGGAAGACCCTGGAAGTGACCACTGCCCGCAGACAGATTTTAAAGGGCCATTTCTGGGATGAATTTTTTACAAAAACCCATCATTATGCCATGGAAGTCACCCCTTACATCCTGAGTCCTGAAACTTTATATGGCGGTAAACTTGCAGCACTTAAAGAATATATACATCCCATAAAAAAGCCTATCCTGGTAGCGGGTGATTCAGCAGGCGATCTTTTTTTGCTGTTTTGTTCTGATTACAATAAGGGCGGGTTAAAACTGTGGATCAATCACTGGGAAAAAAATTGGAATGTCACCCAAAAAGCTTACCAAAAGCGGGCGGAACAGGAAAAAGAGCTGGGCATTGATGTTACGGGAGATAAAAATTGGATCATGGTATCTCCAGAAGATCTTGGCTTAATGGTTTAAAACAGATTTCAAGCTATCCATATCTGGATAGCTTGAAATCTTTAATGCTTTAAAAATGACTTGATCCATCCCAGCAGTGAGTGCACAGTCTTTTTTTGGGAAGACCAATTGCTTCAATCAGGTCTTCTATTTTTTGATACTTTAAACTATCGAGTTTGAGCCGGTCTATAATTTTATTGACCATGTCAGTATGTTTTTTTGAGCCATCCCTTGCATAATCAGTCAGGTCTGAGTTTTCAATCCCTTCAATTTCATAAATGGCTTTACGGCCGGCTAGATCAAGGGTTGATCGGGATGTTGAAAAATTCAGAAATTCACAAGGATAAATAAGACAAGGGCAGGCAATTCTCATATGAACTTCTTTTGCACCATATTCATACAAAATCTTGGTATTGTCCTTTAGCTGAGTCCCCCTGACAACTGAATCGTCACAGAATATGATACGTTTTCCCTGGATAATTTCTTTGACAGGTATAAGTTTCATTCGAGCCACAAGGTCCCTCATTTCCTGATTCTGGGGCATGAAGCTTCTGGGCCATGTCGGGGTATATTTTACATAGGGTCTCATATAGGGGATTTTGCTATGATTGGCAAATCCTATGGCATGGCCTATTCCAGAGTCAGGGATACCGGCAACAAGATCAGCCTTTTGGGTTTCCCTTTTTGCCAGGGCTGCCCCGCAATTATACCGGACCTTTTCCGTATTAATCCCCTCATAGGATGATGCCGGGTATCCATAATATACCCATAAAAATGAACAGATCTGCAGTTCCTGGCCCGGTGGCTGAACCTGTTCAATTCCTTCTGGTTTCATCAGGATGATTTCACTGGGGCCGACATAGTATTCAGTCTCAAAACCAAGATTGGAAAATGCACTTGATTCAGAGCTAGCTGCAAATGCATCATCTCTTTTGCCGATGATAATAGGGGTTCTCCCCAGCCTGTCCCTGGCCACAAAAATACCTGAATCCGTTAAAACCAGCATTGAACAGGAGCCCTTGATCTTTGTCTGAGCGTTTAAAATCCCTTCTTTAAAAGAGCCTTTCTGGCTTATGAGGATTGCCACAAGCTCTGTGGGGTTGACATCGCCCTGGCTTGTTTCGGCAAAGTGGACATTTTGTGAAAATGCCTCTTGGGTCAGTTCTTCAAGGTTTGCAATTTTGCCAATGGTTACCACTGCGAATTTTCCAAGGTGGGAATGAATCATGATGGGTTGGGAATCTGTGTCGCTGATAACGCCTATCCCCATCTTCCCTGGCATTTTATCAATATCTGATTCGAATTTTGATCTGAAATATGCATTTTCAAGACTGTGAATTGTCCGATGAAATCCGTCTTTATTCACAGTGGCCAAACCACCGCGTTTTGTTCCAAGATGTGACAGATAGTCTGTTCCATAAAAAAGTTCTTTGTTACATTCCAGCTTAGAAGCACAACCGAAAAAACCGCCCATGATGTGTTTTCCCCATTTTCAATAAGTGGATATCTTTCTATCTCCATTTCCATGCCAACTGAATCAATTAATAATTATTATTCGATATGTCAAACAAATAAATATTCCCTGATGGCCAGGGATAGTTCATAACCCATGGTCTGAATTTATTTTCCGCTCAGATGTGACAATCTGATGGATAAATTTGGTCATGACATTTAATACAATTTTCTGATGTTCGAGATGAGGAGAATGCCCGCAGTCATCAACCAGATATGGTTTGACATGCTTTACATGATTTTTAATGGACTCAATCTGTTTTATGGTTCCATATTGATCGTCTTTCCCCTGGATAGCCAGCATGGGAATATCAATCCTGGTTAAATATTTTTTAATATTCCAGTTGATAAAATTAGGGTCAAGCCAGACATCGTTCCATCCCCGGAAAGCATTTTCTGTATTTTCACCATGATATTTTTCAAGGCGTTGTTTTAAATCCTGGTATTCATAATTAATTTTTGCCTGCCTTATACTCTCCACAGTCTTTTGTTCGCAAAAAACATGGGCGGCTTGTGTGATCAGCCCTTTCAGACCTTTTGCACAGGGACTGCCGCTAAAGATAATCCCAATGGAACCGCCATCTGAATGCCCCACCAGAATATAGGTTTTTATGCCTGCTTTTTTTATAATTTCCGGCAGTATGCGCAAGGCTTGTTTGTGCATGAAATTTATTTTCCAGGGAAGAGGGCAGGGGTCTGAATTGCCATATCCAAGTCTTGAAAAAACCAGGGCTGGGCAGCCTGTTTTTTGAGATACTTTTTGGGGAAAATCTTTCCACATCCTTGTACACCCAAGGCCTTCATGCAGAAAGATCAGGGTTGGCTGGTTTTTTTCTCCTTTTCCATGCCATTGTATCTCAATTTTTTTGGAATTCAGTTTTAAAAAATCTGTCATGATTTTAATTTGTTTTGTCTGATTAATTTTATTTGTAATTGTTTAGCCCGTTAAAACAAGTAATCTCAAAGCCCTGTCTGATGGATATTTGCAGGAGGTTAAGCGTTTAGCATCGAACAAAAATATCCATCGGACAGGGCGGTTTCAAGCATAAGAGCTGAATAGTTACTTTTATTTTTTCATTAATATGTCATAGGCATTTTGGATTTCTATAAATTTTTTATTGGCAAGAATAGAAAATTCTTCACCCAGATGGGATAGCTTATCTGGGTGGTATTTTTTAATGGCGTCTTTATATGCAGCCTGGATTTCTTTTTTTGATGCATTGGGGTTAATACCAAGAATTTCATAAGGGGTTTGAAAGATTTTAGATGATGTGTCTTTTTGATTACCCGGCCCATTTGTCTGCTGGTGTTTTTTATCCGAGGCAAAATTTGCAGTTTTCTGGTTATAGGACTGTTTAAATGGTCCTTTTTTTTTAAACAGGAAAAAGGGCAGTCTTCCATATCTTATCAGATAATAAATCGTGCCAATAACAACACCATCATCAATCCAGCCGATAAATGGCAATAATAGATCCGGGATAATATCCACCGGGCTTATTAGATATAAGAAGCCAAATATAATTAAAACGATTTTCAGATAAAAATTCAAATAACTATTTCCTGTTTAATACATCAATCATAGTATACAGCTTTTTGGAGCTGTCAGGTTCGGCAAGCTTATCATTTAGGAAAATAACAGCATCAAAGGTGCCGCTTACATAAATATCCCTGCCATTGATATTGTGTTTGAATTCAAAAAAGGCTGACCCGTCTTTTGCTGTTAAGGTATAGGTATGCCATCCATGACCGCTCAGGTGCTCTTTGGGGATTTTCCATTCTTTTTCCTGCAGTACAGGGTCTCTTACCATTTGAATGTCGTTGACATCAAAATCAGCCCCCAGTTTATTAAAGTATCCCACCATTGCCCTGGCAGTGCCTGAGGTGTCTGCTTTGTCTTTCTGGTGGCTTTCAACTACGTTAAGGGTGTATCCCTCAAAAAGATTGGGGAAGGTGGTTGCCGCATATTCCATCATGGCCTGGAATCCGACAATCTGTTTTGCCATATTCGGCGCAATGACAGCCGGAGTTAAAGAATTTTTTACAACCTGTTCAAGCTTTTCCCTGTCCCCGCCAGTGGTTCCCATAACAAAGGGGATTTGGTTCTGGGTATAAAAAAGTGCGTTTGAATTAACAGCCAGAGGGTGTGTATAATCAATGGCAATAAAGGAGGCAAACCATGATTTGATGTATTGGATTTTTTTATTCCGGGTGTCTGGTTTGACAAGTTCAAAACGAATTGAATCAATTGTTTGGGTTTTGCTTTCAATTTCCTGGCCAGTAAGGGAAAAGGGAATGACATTAAACCTTTCATCTGCAATGGCAAACTGGGCCATTTTGCAGGCAACATTGCCGGGCAGGCCATTGATCATAATATTTATTTTTTCCATTTAAACATCTCCTTACAGGGTTTGAACAAGGTTGGATAATTTGGGAAGTTTGTCTGTCTCCAAACCTTTTATGATGTTTTTTAATGAGTTTACAGCATCAGGGATATAGTGTTCAAAGCTTTTTTTCTTTTTGATTCGGCTTAAAAAACTGAAAGCGCCCAGAAATTGCAAATTTCGTGTTAAGCAGCAATAATGATAGCATTTTAAAAAATTTTGTTTTTCCTTTGGATTCAGTCTTAATTTTTCCGTGGTGTATTGCAAAAGATCATTTTTTATTTGATCGTTAAGATTAACATAGGGGTCAATCAGTAAAGATGCAAGATCATATTGCAAAGGCCCTATTCTTGCCGATTGAAAATCAATAAAAAAAGGTTGGCCGTTTTGTATCATAATATTTCTTGACTGCATGTCACGGTGCATTAAACCAATGAATCCGTGTTTAATTGCATGATTTGCAATATGATCAAATTCTTGTAAAAACTCATGAAGACAGACATCTTTGTTTAAATAGCCCTGAATGAATGCCTTTATAAAGTAATTACATTCTTTTTCAATAATCAGTTCTTTTGAATAGGTTTCAGTCTGACACGTCCATTCTTTTTTAAATCCTTGAAATCCTTTAAAGGAAAAATCAATTAAACAATCCATCACTTTTTTATATAGTTTTACAGTGAACAGGGCATCATTTTTTTGTTTGATCTGGGTCTCAAGATGGACATCACCCAGGTCCTCGAGAATAACCATCCCGGAAAATTCATCATGGTTCAGGATGCGGGGGACAGGAATGCCCTTTGCAAAAAGATGGTTCCCAATATGAAGAAAGGCATTAAGCTGTAAAAGTTCAATACTTTTGGGCATGCAAATACCGTGGTCAGAGATAATAAAAGACCGGTCCCCATATCCTGCCCTATACCAATGCCGGTCTGATCCATCGCCGGCAAGTTTGTCAATGTGAAGTTCTTTTATTTTGTCCTGTTTAATCTGAAATTGAGCAGCAGAAAGTATCTGAAGAGAGGTCATTGAATAGGAATTTTTTGTCCCGATATCTGACCAGAAGATATTTTTTTCTACAAATGCTTTTATCTGTTTTTGATCACAGAGATGTTGATATACCTCTATGCTTGAAAATATTTTTTTATCAGGAAAATAATCATAAATTTGGGGAGACAAAACCTGGATGCCGGTAAAGGCAAGGCCATTTGTTTTTGAATCAAAATCCTGGACATATCCCCGGCCATCGATTTTTACTTTATTGAAGCTGTCATAATCATGAAGGACAAGGGTTGCCAGAGCATTTGATTTTTTATGAAACCCATACACCTTATTCAGATCAATATTTGAAATTATGTCGGAATTAATAACAAAAAAAGGGCTATCCTTTAAAAAAGGCTTAGCATTGGCAATGGCGCCGCCAGTATTAAGAATCGCAGGTTCGTATATGGTTTGAATGCTGACATTATAATATTTAAGTTGATCAACAAAGGCTTCTATCTGATCGTGCAAATGATGTGTATTGATCCAAATTTGTTCACACCCATTGTCCACAAGCTGTTGAATGACATGCTCAAGTACGGGTTTAGACACCAATGTAAACAGCGGTTTTGGGATTTTTCGGGTATAGGGTAGGAGCCTTGTGCCAAACCCTGCTGAAAGAATCAGTGCTTTCATGGTTTTAAGATGCGATCAAAAGAATTAATCGGTCAAGAATGTTCTTATAGTATTCAATCTGTATATGATCCTGGGGTCCTGTAACTCCATTTTTGGTAAAATAATTGGCAGCATTTTTATAATTAATCTGTGAAAGGGATTCTTTGAATGTGATGATTTTGGTTTTATAAAGTTTGGTACCAATGGAATGGATTTTTTTAACTCTTTCTTTTGCATCATGCTTTTCTTCTTTATATTTCTCAAAATAAAAAAGGGTGGTTTTATAGGATTCAAAAAATGGTTGTAAAAAGACGGCAACCCATTTGAGTTTCCTTAACCCCTGGGATGTGATGCGAAACATATCTGATTCAGATGAATCCGGCACAAGTATTCCTTCATTAACAAAACATTTTATACATTTTGAGATATCTTGTTCATAGGTGGTCTCTTCATCAAAGAAAAATTCATCTGTAAACATTTTTTCCAGGAATTTATATCGGATTACAAGATCTGAAGAAGAAAATTGGAACCTGTCAGTTTCAAGAATGGCCACGGCAGTGTATGCAAAATAGACAAAAAAAGAAATCACTGAATTTTTGTAATAGTCCAGAATGGCCCGTTTGTTATGTTTTACAATAAAAACTGTATTTTCTGTGATATCTTTATCATCCTCATCAGCAAGTTCGATAAAGTCCCTTGAGATAAAGTCATTTATAACTGAATTCAGGGCATTGTCAGGATCAACCAAAAGAGCATCAGAAACCTCTGCATTCATGAAAGTCAATATATTCATATAGGTAGTCACACGGTCTATCATATGCTTTTTTACGAAACTGTTTTTTGAACAATTTAATACTGCACTGGCGACGATACCGTAGGGGGTGGCCACGGCATTGGTATTGATTGCATTGATCAGTTTGTATCCAAAGGTTTTTACAAATTTCATGTATTCTTGTTTCGAAATTTTAGAAAGATCAATGCTTTTATCCTGAATATAATCTTTTAAGGATATGGGCTCATTAAATTTCATATATACTTTGCCGTATTTTTTCTTTAAAAATTTACGGGCATTGATCAGGCCTTTCAATGTTTCCGGTTGCTTTTTACCACCTTCGATTTCCTTTAGATATGAATCTTCTTCAAGTACATGATCATACCCGATAAAAACCGGCACAAAATAAAGGTTGTCACAGGCACCATTATTATAGGCATTAATCAGCATGGCAAGACCGCCGGGCTTTGGAGCTAAGAGTTTACCTGTCCTGCTTCTTCCGCCTTCAATAAAAATTTTTATATTAAAACCTTCATAAAGAAGTTTTTCCAGGTATGCTGCAAAAATTTTTTTATAAAGTGGTGCCCCTTGAAAGGTTCTCCTGAGAAAAAAAGCACCAGCCCGTCTGAATAAGGGGCCTAATGGCCAGAAAGACAGGTTTTTGCCTGCAGCAACATGGGGGCAGGGCATATTGTTTTTAAACATGACATAGGGTAATAAAAGGTAGTCTAAATGACTTTTATGGCATGGCACCAGGATGAGCGGCGCTTTCGTGGATTTTTCCCTCATCCGGTTGATCTCTGTCTGGTCGACAACCAGATCTTCAAAGATATTTTTAAAGACCCAGGTTAACAGCCAACTGGCAAAATTGATGACCTGCAAATTGTAATTTGCTGCAATCTCTTTGATGTATCCGGCAGCTTTTTTATGGGTTTTTCTTAATGTAAGGTTGTTTTCCAAGGCATATTGGGCCAGGTATTCACGTAAAGATTTTTGGGTTAAGATATCTTCGGTGATTTCCTGTCTTGATTTTAAAACAGGACCAGTTATGCTTTTTCTCTGTCTGTTCAGTATCTTTACTATATGGCTTCGTAATCTATGGGTTTGGAATTCCGAATCAAGCTGTTCAATTTCAGGTCTGTTGATAAATTCTTTTAGATTAACAGGGTTTGCAAGCTCAACTCTGATTTTTTCAGGTTGCCTTAGTATGATAAAAAAACGTTTTATAAAGCCTGGCTTTTCATGGGTTCCAAAAAGAATATCCGTTAGCGTCGGCTCCTTTCTCATCGGTTTTGTAACATAAATAATATTTTCAGGAATAATTATGACGGATTTATCTATGCTTTTTTGAAGCTGTATCAAAAGGAAGAGGGGGTCTGGGGTTGATTTGATAAATCGTTTATAAAAATCTTCTTCTTCAATAAGGCAGACAAAACCGGATCTGCCGTTTAACAATTCTTTTGTGGCATACCCTGTTGTATAAGGATCTTTAAAACTAAAATGGTGGAAAAAATAATCCAGGTGACAAAGAAGGATCTGTAACAGACGTTTAACAGGTAAAAGAAAAAAAAACCTGAAATCAAATCCAATCTGGGGATAAGGCAGGTCAAGGCTTTTAAGCTTAGTATGATAATATAAAAAATCTAGAATTCTTTTATTTTTACTGGCATAAACAACAATGCTGTCCTTATTAATGGTTTTTATTTTTTCTATATTGTGATCATCAAAATTAAGCTTATTGATCAATCTTTTAATCAGCTTTTGGATAAAATATCCTGAGTGGCTCGGGTAAAAACATAAAAAGTAATCATAGGTGTTGCCCAGCATGCAGTTGATCATTCTGCGAAGCTTAAGCCTGAAATTTATAATAAGGTCTTTAAGCTTTTGAAATAATTTCATTAATTCGTCCCCATAAGGATTTTTCTGTAAATAATATTAACCTTCACTAATTATCAAAGGTTAATTGGAATGGCAATCTTAAAATAAATAGCCTTGATAAATATAAAGGCTTATGCTATTTTTTTCATCCTATAGTGACAATTTTTAAATTTGTTGAATAGTAAAAGAATCATTTGTTATTTGAATTAAATTTTTAGGAGGATTTCTTATGAAAACGTTAATTGGTGGAGCTATTGCGGTTCTTCTTGGTGTTGTGGGAATAGCTGTTTGGTTTAATCAGTTTTTAATCCTTTTAGCAGGATGCATCCCACCTGTTCTTCTTCTAGGCGGTGGACTTGCTCTTTATCTTGGATTTGATGAACTGAAAGATTCATGGAAAAAGGATGATGGTGTTGAAGCACCAGCACCCCAGGATGATAAAACCAAAATTGAAAAACTTGAAAAAGAACTTGATGAACTGAAAAAAGAAAAATAGACCTTTTATATACCATCAAAGAGGGCCTGCATTATTGCGGGCCTTTTTTGATGGCAGATGTTGCAAGAAAATCTACTACCTCATTCTCTTTAATCCCTGAATGTCCTTTTACTTTAATGAATGCCAGGTCACAAAATTTATTCATTAATGTTCTAGTTTCATAAATAAGCGCCTGGTTTTTTTGGGGTTTCCAGTTTTTTGTCAATGATCCGATAGAATAACTTGAGTCTGAAAAAATACGAACGGGCAAGTCATTTCGCTTTAGTTCTTCCAAAGCCCTTTTTATGGCCGTCAACTCTGCAATATTATTGGTTGCCAAGCCAATATATTGTGAGATTTCTTTTTTATTTTTACCATGAATAAAAAGAATACCAATGCCGGAAGGACCTGGATTGCCCGAGGATGCACCATCTGTATAGATTTTAATACAATTGTGGGGCAGGTCGCTTTCAAGTTTTTGTTCTTTTGTGACATTTTTGGTCCCAGGTTTTATTGATGATGGAAGAGACATTGATTTTTTTTGAGCCGGAACAGCCTGTTCTTCATGGTTCAGGCTCTCTGGTTTGACCCGGTATTCATAATCCTGTTTTAAATTGTACTTTATCAATACCATTCCTTTTTCAATCAAAAGGTTTTTATTAGTGTCTGTTTGAGCCCAAACTTTGTTGCCTTTAAAACTCATCCTTTTCCATGAGTCGGCCTGATCTTGATCATTCATATAAATAATATTTTCCTGAAAGGGATTTAAATTGTTTAAGTTCGTCCTGCCATTGATCTGATAAAAGATTTATGTCTTCTAAATTGGTCAGTCTTTTTCGAAGTGTTTTGCTGCCCAGGATCAGATCCATGGGCATCCGCTCAAATTCATATTCATAGGGTGGGGTTTTAAATTTAAAGTCATTTTTGTGATGCTTGATAATCAATTGCATTAAGACCAGGGATGAAAAATAAGGTTTAAACTCTTTTTTTGAAGTAACATGAATTTGAAAACCTTTACAAATATTGCCCTGCCATTTCCCGGAAGTGGGTTCAAAATTTACGGGACGCAGGAAAGCGCCTTTTATCAATTCATCAGCCTCGGATTTAATTTTTTTAGTGTCCAGAAAAGGGGCACCAAATAGCTCAAAAGGCAAAGTTGTGCCACGTCCTTCAGATATGTTAGTGCCTTCAAAAATAACCTGCCCCGGATAAACCATGCATGATTGCGGTGTGGGCAGATTCGGGGAAGGGGCGATCCAGGACAGTTTTGTGTCCTGCCAATACATCTGTCTTTTCCAGCCTTTCATGGGGATGATAGTCAGGTTACACCCTATTTGAAATTCCTGGTTAAAAAATTGTGAAATTTCTCCAATGGTCAATCCATGCCGCATGGGAATAGGAAATCTGCCAACAAAGGAGGCATAATCCTTTGAAAGAATATTGCCTTCAATCTGTGTCCCGCCGATGGGGTTGGGCCGGTCAAGGATAACGACCTGCTTTTTAAGCTTTGCCGCCTTTTCAAGGCAATAGGCAACAGTATAAATAAAGGTATAAACCCGTGTTCCAACATCCTGAATATCAATAAGCAGAACATCAATCTGATCAAACATTTTTTGGGTTGGAATCCTTGTATCATTGTATAAACTGTATACGGGAATATTTAACTGGGGTTCCATAAAGTGGCCGGATTCAATCATGTTGTCTTGTTTTTCAGCATAAAAACCATGCTGTGGAGAAAACAATGCTTTTAATTGTCTCGGTAAAAAGTTATGGATAAGCGTTGATGCATGCGTGAAACGACCGTCAACAGATGCCGGGTTGGATAACAGGCCAAGCCTTTTTCCTCTCAGGTATTCAGGTGGATCTGTGATAAGCTTTTCAAGCCCGATGGTTACCTTGTTTTTCATAAAAATCCTTAACCTTATTTGTTAAATTCTAATTTCTTAATTATCATAGCCATTGACAAAATTTCAAATCATAAATAGTGTCTGATCGAAAACCTGAAAGTTTTTGTTCAAACACTAATTAAAAAGAGATCAGACCATGAAATTTAAAATCAGTGAATCAATAGCAACAATTAAGCCCTATGAGCCAGGCAAACCTCTCAAGGAGGTTGAACAAGAGTATAATATTTCCAATGTGATCAAGCTAGCCTCCAATGAAAATCCCATTGGGTTTTCACCAAAGGTTTATGATGCAGTCTCAAAACATATGAAGGTCATGAACCGGTATCCTGAGTCCACAGGCCCTGTTTTAACTGGTATGCTGGCCCAAAAATTTCATGTTAACCCGCAGAATATTGTTTTGGGGAACGGGTCTGATGATATTATAGCACTTTTGGCCCATGGCTTTTTAAATCCTGGTGATGAGGCTTTAATGCCGCTACCCGCATTTTTAATGTATGAAATCAGTGTTAAAACAGCTAAAGCAATACCTGTCATGGTTCCTTTAACTGATTTTTCAACAAATCTTGAAGGCATTGTGGACAAAATATCATCTAAAACCAGATTGATTTTTATAACCAACCCGTTTAATCCAACAGGCAGTACAATTACTTATAATGAATTCAATGAATTTTCACAAAAAGTCCCTGATGATGTCATTATTGTTGTGGATGAAGCCTATATTGAATTTGTAAGGGATGAAGCAGTTTATAATTCCCTGCAAAACCCATTGCATGATCCAAGGATTGTCACTTTGAGGACATTTTCCAAAGCCTATGGACTTGCAGGATTCAGAGTAGGGTATGGTATAATGGATACTGAAATTGCACAAATTTTAAACAGGATCAGGCAACCCTTTAATGTGAACACTCTTGCCCAGGCGGCAGCTGTTGCTGCCATTGGCGATGAACAATTTTTAAACAAGAGTATCCAAACCACCCATGATGGCCTTGATTTTTTGTTTGATCAACTGGCTATCCTTGGTATTCACTGCCTGCCCACCCAATCAAATTTTTTAATGCTTGATCTTAAAATAGATGCAACCCAGGTATTTGAACAAATGCTGAAATTGGGTGTTATAGTAAGGTCAATGAAATCATATGGATTTGATACGTTTTTAAGGGTGAATACTGGGACAAAAGAAGAGAATATTGTTTTTATTGCTGCGCTGAAAAAGGTTTTAAAAAAATAAGGATTTATTTATGAACACCAGAATTATTACCATTGACGGTCCTGCCGGGGCTGGTAAAACAACTGTAAGCAGGATGCTTTAAAAAAAACTGGGATGTGTTTACGTTGACACTGGCGCCTTATATAGGGGGGTGGCCTATGAAATCCAAAGACAGGGTATTGACTGGGAAAATGATGAAGTTCTTGACGGTTTTTTAAAACATCTGGATCTTAATTTTTTGATGGAAAAGGATAGACTAATCTTAATATCGTCGGGCAGGGATATAACAAATTTTATCAGGACACCTGATATATCCATGCTGGCATCCGCATCTTCTGCAAAACCGCAGGTAAGAGCAGCTCTGCTGGATATTCAAAGGAATATCGCAAAAACAAAGGATGCGGTTTTTGAAGGCAGGGATATGGGAACTGTGGTCTTTCCAGATGCAGCACATAAATTTTTTCTTTTTGCAGATTTATGTATTCGTGCAAAAAGGCGGAATGATGAAATGCCCGATGAAACAAAGGATATTAAACTGGTTCAAGAAGAGATGAAAACAAGGGATGGGAAAGATTCTCAAAGAAAAACAGCACCTTTAAAGCCGGCAGAAGATGCCATTAAAATTGACTCCTCGTTTTTAACCATTGAGCAGGTGGTTGAAAAAATGTTCAAATGCATTGAGAAGGCCTGAAAAGCTTAATAATTTTGTTGATTTTTTTATTTTCATTTGATATAAAGGCAAATTGTACTTAACCATAATTTTGTTTCTGTGGAAGAGTATAAAATACGTTTAGGGAGATTAATATTAATGAATGACATTGCTGAAGAAAACAAAAATCAAAAAATGAATACTGAAACCTTAGAGAAAGAAGAAGTCACTTTAGAGGAAAAAGGAGCTACTTTAGAAGAAAAAGAAGCTACTTTAGAAGAAAAGGTCACTTTAGAGAAAGAAGAAGCTACTTTAGAAGAAGAGGTCACTTTAGAGAAAGAAGAAGCTACTTTAGAAGAAGAGGTCACTTTAGAGAAAGAAGAAGTTACTTTGTCTGAAATTACAGGTGAAGAAACCATGGAAGAGCTTTTGGGCATCTATGAGTCCAGCCTTAAAAAGTTTGAGGAAGGTCAAGTAGTAACTGGAACAGTAATATCTGTTGCCAGGGACATGGTTCTTGTAGACGTTGGTTATAAATCTGAAGGACAGATCTCTATTCGGGAATTCATTGATGAGAATGGCAATGTAAATGTCAAAGTCAACGATAAATTTGAGGTAATGATTGAAGAGTGGGATGAAGAAGAAGAAACAGTTCTTCTGTCACATGAAAAAGCCAAAAAAGTTAAAGTTTGGGATGCTATTAAAGACATTTACGATGCAGATGGGACTATCGAAGGCGTCATTACCAGCCGGGTTAAAGGTGGCTTTTCAGTTGATATAGGGTTGCTTGGGTTCCTTCCAGGATCACAGGCTGATCTTCGACCCATCCGGAACATGGATGAAATGGTTAACAAGACCTATACCTTTAAAATTCTCAAATATAATAAAAAAAGAAACAATATTGTACTTTCAAGACGGGTTCTTCTTGAAGCAGATCGGGATGAGCTTAGAACCACTACCCTTGAAGCCATTGAAGATGGTAAGGTCATGGAAGGTATTGTTAAAAACATCACTGAATACGGTGTTTTTGTAGATCTTGGCGGTGTTGATGGTCTTCTCCATATAACAGATATCTCATGGGGCAGGGTTAAGCATCCTTCTGAACTTTTTTCCATTGGAGATAAAATTAATGTCAAGATTCTTTCTTTTGATTTTGAAAAAGAGAGAGTATCACTTGGCATGAAACAATTGACACCGGATCCATGGACAACTGCAGTTGAAAAATACCCAGTTGGTTCAAAAATAATCGGCAGTGTGGTCAGTCTGACGGATTACGGTGCATTTATCGAACTTGAAGAAGGGGTTGAAGGACTCATTCATGTGTCTGAAATGTCCTGGACAAGAAAAATTCGACATCCATCCCAGATGGTAACTGTTGGTGAAGAAATAGAAGCCGTTGTCCTTGACCTGAAACCGGATAACAGGAGAATTTCTCTTGGGATCAAACAGACAGTGGATAATCCATGGGAAGTTATCTCTCAAAAATACCCGGTTGGGACTATTATCGAGGGTAAAATTAAAAATATTACTGAATTCGGCCTTTTCATTGGAATTGACGATGATATTGATGGTCTTGTTCATATTTCCGATATTTCCTGGACAAAGAGGATCAAACATCCGTCTGAAGTATATAAGAAAAATGAAACCATTCAGGCAGTTGTCCTTGATATTGATAAATCCAATGAAAGATTTTCCCTGGGTATCAAACAGACCCAGGCAGATCCATGGGAATCAGTTGCCCTTCGCTATGAAGTGGGCAAGGAAATCTCCGGTGTTATCACCAATTTGACAGACTTTGGTGTATTTGTTGAATTAGAAGAAGGTATTGAAGGGCTTGTTCATGTATCTGAAATTAGTAAAGAGAATGTGAAAAGTCCTAAAGAACGCTTCCAGAACGGTGAAACCATTACTGCAAAAGTAATGAACATCAATAGTGATGAAAGACGGATCGGCCTTTCTATCAAGCGCCTTGAAGAAGAAGATGATGATAAGCATCTTGAAGAGTTTGCCAAGAATATGAAACCTGCAACCTCTTCTTTTGGTGAAATCCTGAGAAACAATATCCAGGAGCAGATTGAAGCAAATAAAATCCAGGAGAAGATTGAAGCAGATAAAATCCAGAAGCCAATTGAAGCAGATATCCAGGAGCCAATTGAAGCAGATATCCAGGAGCCGATTGAAGCAAATGATACTCAGGAACCACAAAAACAGGATAAAGAAAAAACTGATACCCCTGAAGAAGAATAACGCAAAACACAATACCATCGTTTCTGAGTGCTAAATAGTGTATATGGGCCGGTCAAGTAAAATTGAACCGGCCCTTTTTTTTATAAAAACTGATTATATAAGGACGTTAATATGTTTGCCAGAAGACATCCATTTTTATTTTTCTTAATGATTGTTTCCACCTGTTTGACTGTCATTTTCATTGGATTTTTTGTTCTTGTATCAGTTGGTTCAAAAATATTGGATACTCAGTTTGCACAGCAGTACTCATCATCTAACGGCAATATCGGTATTGTAGAAATTAATGGTATGATATTATCTTCAAAAAAAATTATTAAGAATATTAAAACCTTTCGAGATGATGATGCTATCAAAGCCATTATTTTAAGAATAGATTCTCCAGGTGGTGGCATTGGACCTGCCCAGGAAATCTATCGGGAAATCATGAAAACCAGGAAAGAAAAAAAAATAATAACTTCCATGGGATCCGTTGCCGCCTCCGGGGGATACTATATTGCATCTGCAACTATCGGAATCGTTGCCAACCCCGGAACCATCACCGGCAGCATTGGTGTGCTCATGGAATATGCTAATATTATGGAAATCGCTAAAAAAATTGGTATTTCTTCTGTTATAATCAAAAGCGGTAAGTACAAGGGTATGGGTTCTCCCTTAAGAGAGCTTAAGGATCCAGAAAAAAAAATCCTTCAAGACCTTGTTGATGAGCTTCATCTCCAGTTTGTAAATGATGTTGCAAAGGCTAGGAATATTGATATTCAGACCATGACAACACTTGCAGACGGAAGAATGTATACTGGTGAAAAAGCGCTTAATTTAAAATTAATAGATCGTCTGGGGAATCTTGATGATGCAGTGCAGTGGGCAGGCGAAATAGCAGATATAAAAGGCAAATTAAACCCTGTTTATCCCAAAGAGGATAAAATTACCTTTTTTAAAAAACTGGCAAACACATTACTCAAAGATATCAATATCACCGGCACCATAACGGATAATCTCCGGTATATCATCAATTAAAGAAATAACGCTTGAAGGAGATCCTGGAACAGGACCGCCATCTATAACCACATCAATGGTGTTTACAAAATGATCATGAATCAGTGACGGGTCATCAAACACCCGCCCATCCAGATGGGTTGCGCTGGTTGAAATGATAGGATAGCCAAGCTCACTGGCCAGTGCTAATGCAATTTTATTATCCGGGACCCTTATTCCGGCAGTTCTACGCTTGGTCAGCATTATTTTGGGGACCAATTTGGATCCTGATAAAACAAATGTATAGGGACCTGGTAATAGTCTTTTCATATTCCTATAGGCAAAGTTAGATACTTTGGCATATTGAGAAATATTTTTTAAATCAGAACAGATAAAGCTGAAGGGTTTGTTTTTATTTCTTTGTTTTATGGCATAAATTTTTTCAATGGCTTTTTTATTCATAATATCACACCCGATACCATAAAAGGTATCCGTGGGATATGCAACAATTCCGCCTTTTCTAATAATATCCACCACTCTATCGATCTGGCGTTCCTGAGGATTATGTGGATTGATTTTTAACAGCATGAGTTTTTCTTTATCAAGTTTCCCTTTGGTTTCTTTCCCAATTTAATAAGCAATGGACAAAGTAGCTATAAAAAATATTTATGTCAATCAAATCATCTTTTCCTGTCATCTTTTGTTTTTGATATCAATATTGATCTTGCTAAAAAATGTGATATTTGCTAATTATTCCTGTTTATATACTGACTTGATTTTTAAATATGCCTGGTCGTTTAAGACTTTATTAGATTGCCAGCCTAATAGTATCAATAAACATTTTCCTTTCTGGAGGTTAACTTATGTCCAATATATTATCCGAGGAAGGACTGTCCTTTGATGACGTCCTGCTATTACCCGACTATTCAGCCATTCTGCCTGATCAAGTCAAGACCCATACCCGTTTGACCAAAGAACTTGAATTGAATATTCCCATTGTAAGTGCAGCCATGGACACGGTTACGGAAGCATTGACAGCCATTAGCATGGCAAGGGCAGGGGGGTTGGGCTTTATTCACAGGAATCTGAGTATAGAAGAGCAGGTCATTGAAGTTGACCGGGTAAAAAAATCAGAAAGCGGAATGATTGTTGATCCCATTACTGTCCATCCAGATGTTTCCATTTCAGAAATTTTAAAAATTATGGCTAAATACAGGATTTCCGGGATACCTGTGACTGAAGGGGATAAACTTGTCGGTATTGTTACCAACAGAGACTTAAGGTTTGAGACCCATCTGGAAAAATCTGCAAAAGAAGTTATGACCACTGAAAATCTTGTAACTGTTCCGGAAAAATGTACCCTTGAAGAATCAAAGATCATGCTGCACAGGCATAGAATTGAGAAGCTTCTGGTTGTGGATAAAGAGGGCAAACTCAAAGGCTTGATCACCATAAAAGATATTGAAAAAATAAAAAAATATCCCAATGCCTGCAAGGATTCTTTGGGCAGGTTAAGGGCAGGTGCTGCCATTGGTGTGGGTTCCGACATGATGCAAAGGGTTGAAGCATTGTTAAAGGCAGGGGCGGATGCTCTTGTGATTGACACTTCCCATGGCCATTCAAAAAATGTGATTGACGCTATCAAGAAAATTAAAAATGGTTTTCCACATTGTCAGCTTATTGCTGGAAATGTGGCCATGGAAGCTGGTGCAAAAGCCTTGATAGATGCAGGAGTAGATGCCGTTAAAATCGGTATTGGCCCAGGATCAATTTGTACCACCCGTATTGTTGCCGGGGTTGGCGTACCTCAGTTGACTGCCATTCGAAATTGTAATGAGATTTCAAAGGCAAGCGGTGTTCCGATTATTGCTGATGGTGGGATCAAATATTCCGGTGATATCACAAAAGCTTTGGGAGCAGGTGCTGATTCTGTCATGCTGGGTACCCTTCTTGCCGGTACTCAGGAAAGTCCGGGTGAACTTGTCCTCTACCAGGGGCGTTCCTACAAGGCATACCGAGGGATGGGGTCTGTTGAAGCAATGAGACAGGGCAGTTCAGACCGGTATTACCAGAAAGATACGGGCGAAGACGACGAACTTGTTCCTGAAGGCATTGTTGGCAGGATTCCTTTTAGAGGAACGATAAAAGAAAATATTGTTCAGATGATTGGTGGCCTTAAAGCCGGCATGGGATATCTGGGGGCAGCTTCAATCCAGGAACTTCATGAAAAGGCAAGATTTATTAAAATAAGTTCTGCAGGACTTAAGGAAAGTCATGTGCACGATGTTGCCATTACCAAAGAGGCACCAAATTACAGGGTTGAAAGCCTTTAATCTAAGAATGAATAAATTGCCATCGCCATTTTATCACCTTCATCTTCATACTGAGTATTCACTTCTTGACGGAGCCATAAGACTGGATTCATTGTTTAAACGATGCCAGGAATATGGAATGAATGCCGTATCCATTACTGATCACGGCACCATGTTCGGTGTTGCTGCATTTTATGAAAAAGCCAGGAAAAATTCTATCAAACCCGTTATCGGGTGTGAAGTATATGTTGCTCCCAGAACTTTGAATGACCGGACCCAGATAGATCATAAGGGATTGAGACATTTGGTTCTTCTGGCAAAAGATCGTGAAGGATATGCCAACCTTTGCAAACTGGTTTCCATTGCTCAGCTCAAGGGGTTTTATTATAAGCCCAGAATTGACAAGGAACTTCTTGCTAACAATTCAAAAGGATTAATAGGGCTTTCTGCCTGTCTTAAAGGCGACATTTCTCAAAAGATTATTCAAAATAAGATGGACGATGCAGATGATGCAGCAAGATTTTATCTGAACACCTTTGGTGAGGGAAATTTTTTCCTGGAAGTCCAGAAAAATGGAATAGGAATTCAAGACAAGGTTAATCAAGGAATTCTTGACATAAGCCAGAGGCTGTCTATTCCCATGGTGGCCACCAATGACTGCCACTATCTTTCCAAGGGTGATGATAAAGCCCATGAAATACTGCTTTGTATTCAAACAGGGGATACACTTAACAATCAAAACAGATTCAAATTCGATTCTGACCAGCTGTATTTTAAGTCGGCCGAAGAGATGATCCAGTCTTTCGGCGATTATCCAGGTGCAATTGAGAACACAAGGGAAGTGATTTCAAAATGCAATGTTGAATTTGATGACAAGACCTATCATTTCCCAAGATATGCACAATCCTCTGAAGAGTCTGAGGATGAGATCTTCAAAAAAAAAGCCATGGAAGGATTTGAAAAAAAACTTAAGCTTATTAAGATTTCAAATTCAGATATTGACGAACAGGTTTACAGGGATCGAATTGAGTATGAAATCAGTGTGATTCTTGGCATGGGATTTCCTGGATATTTTTTAATTGTTGCTGATTTTATAGAATATTCAAAAAAAATCAATGTGCCGGTGGGTCCTGGAAGAGGCTCTGCAGCAGGATCCATGGTGGCCTATTCAATGGGTATTACAGCCCTTGATCCCATTGAACATGGGTTAATTTTTGAGAGATTTTTAAACCCTTCCCGTATGAGCATGCCAGATATTGATGTGGATTTTTGTATTGAAGGTAGAGATCAGGTTTATAAATATGTCATTGATCGTTATGGCGGACCTGAGTATGTCTGCCAGATTATAACTTTTGGAAAGCTTAAGGCCAAAGCTGTTATCAGGGATGTGGGAAGAGCAATCGGCGTTCTTTTATCCGAGGTGGATGAAATTGCTAAAATGATCCCGGATAATGCAAAAAATCTTACACAGGCCATTGAAGCGGTCCCGGCAATCGAAAAGAAATGTGCTGAGTCAGAAGAAAAGACCCTGATGCTGGAAATATCGCTCCTTTTAGAAGGATTGCCAAGACACGCATCCACCCATGCAGCCGGGGTTGTGGTTTCTGATAAACCTTTAAACCAATATCTGCCCTTATATAAAGGCAAAGAGGGTGAGACCCTGACCCAGTTTGACATGAATTATGTTGAAAAACTCGGGTTGGTTAAGTTTGATTTTCTAGGATTAAGAAATCTCACTGTTATCAAAAATTGTATTGAATTGATTAAAAGCCAGGGGAAAACTCCACCAGATATCCTGAATCTTGATTATAAAGATACCAAAACCTTTGAGCTGTTACAAAAAGCCGACACAACAGGGGTGTTTCAGCTTGAAAGTTCAGGCATGAAGGATTTGATTTCAAGACTGAAGCCGGCAAGTTTTTCTGATATTGTCGCTCTGGTAGCCCTTTACCGCCCGGGTCCTTTGGACAGCGGCATGGCAACTACCTACGTGGAACGCAGGCATGGCCGGGAAGAAGTGGTCTATCTTTTTGAAGAGCTTGAACCCGTATTAAAAGAAACCTATGGGGTAATTTTATACCAGGAACAGGTCATGAAGATTGCCGCCGTAATTGCCAATTATTCAATGGCAGATGCAGACGGACTTCGAAAAGCCATGGGGAAAAAAATTGTTGCCATGATGGAAGCGCATCGTGAACTCTTCCTGAAAGGGGCTAAGGAAAACAATCATGATCCTAAAAAAGCTGCAGAACTTTTTGACTTAATGGAAAAATTTGGTGGATATGGCTTTAATAAATCCCATAGCGCAGCCTATGCCCTTATTGCCTATCAAACAGCTTATTTAAAGGCTAATTTTGCCCTTGAGTTTATTGCTGCGTTAATGACCAGTGAGAGAAACAATTCCGATTCAGTCATAAAATACATGGATGAATGCCGGACCCATAAGATAAAAGTGCTGCCACCGGATGTGAACAAGAGTGGTGCACATTTTAACGTGTCTGACGGATGTATCAGGTTTGGCCTTGCTGCCGTGAAAAATGTGGGTGAAGCAGCAATTGAATCTATTACTGAAATAAGAAACAAAGAAAACGAATTTGTAAGCATTTATGATTTTTGTGAGCGGGTTCACATTGGTAAGGTGAATAAAAAAGTCCTTGAGGCATTAATCAAGTGTGGGGCTTTTGATTCCACAAATACCCGGCGCAGCCAAATGATGGCTGTTCTCGAAGATGCCCTGGATCATGGATCAAGAATACAAAAGGAAAAAGCTGATTCACAACTGGATTTATTTGCAGATTCAAATATGGGAACCACACTCCCTGAAAGCACTCCAAAACTGCCTGATATTGAAGAATGGGACGATTCCATGCTGTTGTCCCTGGAAAAAGAAACCCTGGGGTTTTATATTACAGGACATCCCCTTGATAAATATGAAGACTTGATTCAAAAATATACCACAGTGAATTCCGTAAATATTCAGGATGTTGCTGATGGAAAAATGATCCGCATGGCCGGTTTTGTGAAAATTCATAAGCTGCACAAAACCAAAAAAGGGGATATGATGGCATTTAGCGCCATCGAGGACCAGTCCGGCAGTATCGAAGTTGTGGTATTTCCCGAAGTCTATGCAAAAGCACACATGCTTTTGGCCAATGAAGAGATTGTTATTCTGGAAGCAGAAGTTCAGAAGAATGAAAATATTGTCAAGCTTATAGCAGACAAAATAGTTCCCATTGAAAAGGCGCCGGAAGAGTGGACCAATGGCGTACTGATTAAAGTTGATAATCAGGAATCTTCCGTGGAGACACTTGAAAAACTTAAATCCATTATTGAAAATTTTCCTGGTGATTGTACTGTTTGTTTAAAAATAGGCATAGATGATAAGCCGCCTGTACTGGTTAAACTCTCTGATGAATATATGACTGATTCAAGCCCGTCTTTTTTTGTCGAAGTGGAAAAATTGTTGGACAAGGGCGCCATTGAAACCAGATGCGCAGTTGTTAAAGAGAAAGAAAAGAAAAAAAAACCCTGGCTGAATAAAAAAAAGACATCTTAATTGCAAATGAAACATTTGATTTTATTTTGAAAGGAAGAAAAATGAGCTGGTTAGGAAAAATGATTGGAGGAACCATAGGGTTTGCTTTGGGCGGTCCTTTGGGTGCTATTGCAGGTGCTGCATTTGGGCATACATTTGTGGATAAAAAGGAACAGGTATATCTTTCATCAAGACCTGGAACGCATGATACCCTTTCTTCAAATGAGGAGTCCCAGCTTGTTTTTTTTACGGCAGCATTTTCCATGCTGGCTAAAATATCCAAGGCTGATGGCAATATAACTGAACATGAGATATCTGCAGTTGAAACATTTATGAGACGGGATCTTCAGCTGGATATGAACAGCCAGCAGACTGCGATTAATATTTTCAGACAGGCCATTGATTCCAATGAAAGTTTTGATGCATTTGCCATACAATTTTATTCTGTATTCAGGACACAGCCCAATATTATTGAGCTGATGATGGATGTGTTGTTAAGGGTTTCTACGGCAGATGGGTCCATTTCCAATGAAGAAGAAGCAATTCTATTATCTGCCACCCGGATTTTCAATTATTCCAATTCAGACTATGCAAGGCTGAAATCAAAATATGTAAGAGAGACCAATAAATACTATGCTGTCCTGAAATGTGACGAAGCCTCATCCAATGAAGAGATAAAAAAACAGTATAGAAAGCTTGTTAGCGAATACCATCCTGATAAAATAGAAGCCAAAGGGCTTCCTGAAGAGTTTATCAAATTTGCCAATGACAAGTTCAAAGAAATCCAGGAAGCCTATGAAAACGTAAAAAAGGAAAGAGGCATTTAAGCCAACCCTTAAAAAAGCCCTTTTTCCTTGGCAATATTCATATAGGTCTCAATAAGGTTGGCCGGCGGTTCGATTTTTTGAGTCTCAGCTTTATCTTTTAAAGACATGGCATCAAACTCGCAGACAGTGACACACAAACCGCAACCAATGCACCTGTCCAGGTTTATTATGGCTATATTTTCTTCTTCTTCATCTTCATCAATGGCATTCATGGGGCAGATTTGCCTGCAGGCAAAACATCCGGTACATTCATCCGGATCTACATTGGCTTGGAAGTTGGAGCTGACAATTTTTGCCGGTGCCTCAAAATTTTTAATATTTTTCAGAATCTGGCAGCAGCAGTCACAGCAAAGACAAATATTTATAGGTTTTTTTGCATTGGATGGCTGGGCAACAAGCCCTTGTTTAACTCCTTCTTTGACAATATCCAGGGCCTCTTGCTGGGATATTGTCCTTCCAATACCGCGGCTTTCATAGATATAAGCCCCTCCGCCAAATACCAGACAAGTTTCAATTGCTTTACCACAGCCTTTACCCATGATCGTATGTTCTTTCCTGCAGATGCACGGGGCCACAAGAATTTTTGACTGAGATTTGATAATGCTTTCAAGCTGTTCATAATCCATGATATTCAGCTCTGTGTTTACTGATTTGGCAACGGGAACCACCCTGAGCTGCTGGGTCTTGTTTTTATACTGGTCTTTTATCAGGTAAGGAACATATTCATTGAAATCTCTGATCAATTCCTTGGTCAGCCTGTTAACCTGATATTCCCAGATACCCACCACAAACTGAAGGAACATAAAGGTGTTTATCCCATTTCTGTTAATATGGATAATCAATCCTTTTTTGCCCATTTCAATTAACATAGGCTCTATTTCACTGGGGTCTTTGCCGGCTTTTTTAGCAATTGCTTCCACTGGTTCAGGCATCATTACAAGGCAGAGAGCAAGTTCTGCTTCCTGTGTCGTAAAAAGCTGTTTTAAAATCCTGAGCTCGATCCCTGATTCAGTTTCAGGATACCCGCTGGGAGTCTTATCAAGAAGGATTGCAAGTTTTTTGTAAACATTTTCCATGGTGTAAATCTCCGATAGTTTATAATTAGTCTATATTTTGTTTAAAATCTTTCCTATAAGGTTCAGATCTTTATCAAATAGTTCAGGGACAAGATCAACAATTTTCCCTCTCAGGTCAAGTGTATCCTCTAATAAAACATTTAAGTAGTTAGAGGTTACAGCCTTGAGCATGCCTGTTTTTTTGTCAGGCTTAAGTTGTACTATACCCTCAAGTTTTTTATTCAAATTGGCATTAATAAAAGATCTTCGTTTTGTTTTGTCAAGTTCCCGCATTCTTGCACATCGTTCTTTAATAATTGCAGGATCGACTTTATTATCAAAATGATAGGCAACGGTTCCTTTTCTGGCGGAAAAGGGAAAGACATGGAGATAAGATATGGGAAGCCTTTTAATCAGCTCATAGGTATTATTAAATTGTTTCTCTGTTTCCGAAGGAAATCCAATTATTGTATCTACACCAATGCCTGCGCTGGGAATTTTCTCATGAATTTTATGGATGATATTTTCAAACAATGCCACATTATATGGCCGTTTCATTTTTTTTAGAATATCATCATCTCCGGATTGCAGGGGAATGTGGAAATGATCACATAAAATATTTTCAGGTTTTGCAAGATTAATAATGCAGTCGTTGATCTCACCTGGTTCAATGGAGCTGAGTCTGATCCTGTAAACAGGTTTTTCATGATTTATTTTCTCAAGCAATTGCAAAAGAGATGATTTTTTTTTAAAGTCAAGACCATACATTCCTGTATGGATTCCAGTGATAATTACCTCTTTGAACCCGGAAAATTCAAGTTCTTTTAAATGTTTAAAAACCTGTTTTTCAGGCATGCTCACCGAAGATCCCCGGGCATAGGGAACAATACAATAGGTACAAAATGCATCACAGCCATCCTGTATTTTAAGATATGCACGGGTCATTTCCCCTTTTACAGCATGATCAAATCCAAGAAAAGAATTTGCTTTACTGTGATCTGTCTTTTTAAATGTAAGAGGCGATTTGTTTTCGCAAATAGCGGCAATATGGTTTGCGATTTTAAGCTTGTCTTTATGGCAGACAATCTGGTCAAGTCGATCAATTTTTTTTATTTGGTCGGGATCAGTCTGGGCATAGCAGCCTGTGACAATGACTTTTGCATCGGGGTTTTCTCTGATAATTTTTCTAATGGCCTGTCTTGACTGCATACTGGCCTTTGATGTGACAGCACAGGTATTGATGATAAAAACATCCGTGTCCTGTTTTTTGGCACTTTTTGTCCAGTCATGTTCCTCAAGGCTTGCGGCAATGCCATCACTTTCATATTGATTGACTTTGCATCCCAGGGTTTGAATATAAAATTTTTTCATTGAATAATACCTGCTCCCAGGACTCTGTTATCCTTATAGAAAACCGCAACCTGTCCTGGTGTAACCGCATTCTGGGGTTCATCAAATACAAGTTCTCCGCAAGATCCGTTTAAAGAAAGTGATGATTTAGCGCCTTTGTGGCCGTATCTGATTTTGGTCATAATATCACAGATGTTTTTCTGGTCTGAAAAATTCCAGTTGATCTGGGCAAGTTCAATGGTGTTTTCAGACAGATCCTTTTTAAAGCAGACCTCCAGAATATTATTTTTTATATCAATTTTTTTAACATAATAGGGTTCACTTGCCGGGCAGTCGATCCCGCGTCTTTGTCCTATGGTAAATTGATGCAGCCCCAAGTGACGGCCTACAATTTTTTTATTCATATCTACAATATCACCCGGCTTGGGAGACATCCCCTGTTTTTCCAGGATAAAGCGGGAAAAATTATTATCATGAATAAAACATATGTCCTGACTTTCCCGGGGCTGGGGCGGGGCAAGATGCTTTGATCTGGCAAATGCCTTTACCTCTTGTTTTGTCATCCCTGCCAAAGGAAAAATAATTTTTTCAAACTGGTCGCTGGATAAAAGGGAGAGAAAATAACTCTGGTCCTTTAGCGGATCTATTCCTTTTTCAAGATAGCAATGGGAAATTTTTTTATCTGGGAAAGAAATGGGATTAACAACGGTGGCATAATGGCCAGTAGCCAGAAAATCTGCCCCCATGTTTTGAACTATTCTTAGCAGTTCACCAAACTTTATCTCTTTATTGCAGATAATACAGGGGTTTGGGGTTTTACCTTCAAGATAGGTCTGGATAAAATATTGAACAATCTTTTTTTCAAAGATTTTAGAAAGATCAATACAAGTGACAGGGAACCCGAGCTGGTTTTCAATACAGGTAAGATCTGCCGGTTCTTTCTCATAACCCGTTGTAAAATGAATGCCAAAAACATGTTTATATTTCTGTTTTAAGAGATACCCTGAAACAAGGGAGTCAACCCCGCCACTTAGGGCAATAGCAATAACCGGGTATTTCATCCGGCAATGTCTTGAGTATTTGAAGAAAACAATCCCATGGCCCTTGTGGGGCAGGTTATAATACAAAGCTCGCACACACTGCACTTTTCCTTGTCAAAAATAACTTCCATTTCCGGACGTTTGATATACAGGGCTTCTGTTGGGCAGACTGCGATGCAGGCCCCGCAATGAGTGCAGATCTCCTCATCTTTATAGATTTGATGTTCAGGACTGGAGATGTAAACTCCCTGGTCTTTTAAAAATTTTATGCCCTTATTAAATCCTGTTTTAGATGCAGAAGAAATTTCCAGCACCATATACCCCTCTTTTTTATTGGATATTCTGGCACTTAAAATATTAAATAAAAGGTCATATTTTTTTGTTAACTGACACACCAGTGCTTTTTGGGCAACTTCTGGTGGAAAGGTCAGTATCATTATTTTAGAATACAATCTAAACCTCCAATTTTTGTCCTAAATAAATAATTTTCTTTGACAAAATAGACACATTAAGTATTATCGCATACATGGTCAAGAGGTATATTAACATCACTGAATTATATTATAAATACCCTAGATAAACAATCTTGTTTTTAAGGTGTGAATTATGAACAGATTTGCATTTGAATTATCCAGTTATACTCTTAAAACCTTTTCCGGCTTTTCAAAGGCAAGCATAAAAATTTCGGGAAAGCAAAACATTCCCGATGGATCGGTTATTTTCACTGCAAACCATTTTACAAGGATAGAAACCATATTTCTCCCTTATCACATTCATAACATCACAAAAAAGGAGATCTGGTCCCTTGCCTCTGCAGAATTATTTGATGTCCCGGTTTTACAAGGATTCTTAAATAATCTTGGTGCAGTATCAACAAAAGACCCCCACAGGGATGAGCTCATATTAAAGACATCATTGTCAGGAGATGTTCAGTGGATTATTTTTCCCGAAGGCATGATGGTGAAGAATAAAAAACTGATTCAAAAGGATAAATTTGCTCTCAAGGATGACGAGGCAGTCACACGACCCCATACGGGTGCTGCCATTGTGGCCCTGCGTTGTGAATTTTACCGCGAACGTCTCAGACGAATGAAAGTTTTGAATAAATCTGAATTTGACAGACTCGTCAACGTTTTTGAAATAGAAAATATTGATCAGGCACTTGATCAGGAAACACATATTGTTCCCGTTAACATCACCTATTATCCTGCAAGCCCAAGGGAAAATATTTTAAGCAAAATTGCCGAAGTAGTGATGAAAAGCCCTTCAAAAAGGGTTATGGACGAGTTAATGACGGAAGGCAGCATGCTGTTTTCCAATGTGGATATCAATATCCGCTTTGGTGAACCCATTGATATTAAGGGATATTTAAATGATCCCTATATTGAAAGCATGCTGACGATCAAGCGGAAAATTAAGTTTGATGATGATATCACTTCAAAGCAGATCGTAAGGCAGTTTTCCATCAAAATCATGGAAAAATATATGTCAGATGTATATGCCATGACAACACTTAATTATGATCATGTTCTGGCCTGTATCCTTAAACACTTTCCTTATAGAAAAGAAGGAATTGACATCTATGAGTTCAAATGCAAGGTTTATTTTGCAATTTGCCGGCTTGTTTCCGGCAAAACTTGTTGTTTGTCAGACGTGTTTTTTAAAAATCAAATCCATCTTCTTACAGATGACCGGTTTAAACGATTTGCTGATTTTTTTACCATTGCAGAAAATACAAATGTTATCAAAATAAAAGATGGTAAAATATTTAAAGATCAGACCAAATTTATTGCCAAATCAAATTTTCATACCATCAGGATAGAAAATCCCATTCTTGTCATGGCCAATGAAATAGAACCGGTAAAAGAAGTTGAAGACTTTTTAAAAAAAGTGGCTCAAAAATCCAATGATGAAATCCTGGGCCTTGTGAAAGATATAATCATAGAAAAGATAGAGAAAGATTTTTCTCAAGATTATAATGATCATTATATTGAAGGTGAATCAAAGCAAAAAAACATTGGAATGCCCTTATTTTTAAAGCATGAAACTGAAACTGCAGGCATCTTATTGATTCATGGCTATATGGCTGCCCCTGAAGAGATGAAAGCCTTTGCACATTATCTGCATGAGAAATCTTTTACTATTTATGTACCAAGGCTTAAAGGGCATGGGACAGCACCAGAGGATCTTGCAAAAACCAGCTATGAACAATGGATAGAATCCGTTGAAGAGGCATTTGTTGTTTTAAAACATTCCTGTAAGAAAATAATTGTCGGCGGTTTTTCAACGGGTGCAGGACTTGCTCTGGAGCTGTCCACAAGGATGGATGATATAAAGGCTGTTTTTGCTGTTGCTCCTCCCATGAGACTTCAGGATTTGGGATCATATTTTGTCCCGGCTATTGATACCTGGAATGCCATGATAAAAACAATTCATCTGGATGCCATTGCAAAAGAATTTATTGAAAATTATCCTGAAAACCCCCATATCAATTACGTCAGAAACCCTATTGCAGGTATCCGCCAGCTTGAAAAACTCATGGACCACCTTGAACCAAAGCTTAAAACCATCAATAAACCAGTCCTTGTGGTCCAGTCCAGAAAAGACCCTGTGGTAGATCCTAAAGGAACTCTTAAACTGTTTGAAGGATTGGGGTCAGATATCAAAGAATATTATCTTTTTGACTATGAACGTCATGGAATTTTAATAGGGGAGGGTATCAAAAGGGTTTATAAATCCATTGAAAATTTTATTAAACAATGGGTTTAAGCAAGTTAATCCCGGGAAAAGAATTTTCAGAAGCTTCTAAAATGGGATTTATATATTTACTGGAATGCGGAAAAAATGTTGTATTAATAGTCGGAAAGTCCGCATCACTGTTTACAATAGTGGAAAGTTCTTTGATTGTAGGTAAACGCCAGTCTGAAAAACCTCCGAAGTTATCACTGTTAAGAGCATTAATAAAATCCGCAGTATCTGTACCGTTTCCACCATAAACATTCCTGTTGCCAAAAGATAAATAAAGCCGCTCAGTTTGGATGGTGGTAAAAGGTAATAAATCCAGAATGTAGATATGATGGTTTTAAGTTCAGCATTTTGAATATGTTTATCAAGTATAGTGCCAATAGTTTTTTTACGGATGTGCCACCAGTTTTTATGAGTAAAGGGGAAAATAATTTTATCCCACAATGAATTAGGATTGAACGACTTTTTTGCGTCATCAAGACAGTTTTTCATATCTTTAAAAAATTGTTGAATCCCATTGGATTCAACCGGAAATCTTTGACACAATAACTCAATAATGGCCTCTGGATCTCGCTGTGGCCATACCATATCGTGGTCTGGGGTAACAATCCTCCAAGGCCACCTCCAATGATCACTACCTGAGATTTTTTTTCGGTATGATCCTCCTCCATAACTCCGTCCCTTTGTAAGATTGATTAAAAGATTATTACAAAATTTGATCCAATTTTTTATTTTACGGCAGCATAACCGCCGAGAACAAATAATTGTGCGGTTCCGTTTGTCTTGTAAATTTGAATGATATCCAATATATATGAATTAAAAAAGCTGACTAAATAATTCCGTATCAACATTTCTAATATCTGTAAAGATATTTAATAAATCAATTTTGGTGAAAATATAATTTAATCAAGAAGTATATGCCGAAATGGTTTTTATTGGAGAGTAAAAGGAATTTGGTCCAGGACCCGGAAATTATTTTTTCCAAAAATCTGTCAAAATATGATCTATATATTATATAGTAAAATATGGAAGGATGGCTTGTGACAGCGGTTGTGGATCATATAGTTGAATGCCAAGTGACAAAAAATTATACTTCTCAGCCACAAAATATTGAACATCAGGAATTTTTGTTTATCTGTAATGTTCGTTCCCTATTGGCTCAGTTTCTAATGGCCATTTTTGGCTCAATTTATCATGACCTTCGACAGCTTAACCTTGTGTTCGATTTTCTGAGGGAGGATCACTACCTGGTTTCCAAAGTTTCCAACAGCTCCTCAACCATGGCGGTCTTTTTTAAAACAATCCCTTCCCGATCAAGCAGATACAGAGTGGGAACACCCAGTACAGCATAATTCTTGAAATTCACTCCATCCATGCCAGTGAGGTCGCAATAATTATCCGGCCATTGGTGATAAGCCAGTTTCTTTTCAAATCCCTGTTCGGTTGTATCTCCGCTGATAGCTATTACCCGCGTATTATGTTCAGTCAGCCATTTGTATTTATTGGCCAGGTCGATCAGGGCATCTTCACAAAGGGGGCACACTCCCTGGTAAAATAGCAGCAGTGTGTAATCGGCATTTAGCTGGTCGGTTTCCAGGAAAATGTCCTGGTGAACCAATCCGGTTTTGGTGAGCACCGGTGCCTGAAACATTAGATCCGGCCCCTTTGTGCCTGTCAGTATTTTAAAGGATGCCAGCATACGTTTCACTGTGGCCGACAATCCTGCTTTGGCATCGGGGTGTTTATCAAGAAGGGCTTTAATCGGCAACAGCAGTTCATCCTTGCCTTTCTGCACCAGCAACGGTACGGCTATTTCAGCAAAGCCTGCCAGAATATCATCTTCTACCATGCGCCTGATGGCAACATCCAGTCGGTCTTTAAACCCAGTATCCCCTGTTGCTGAACCGATATTCATCATCAGCCATTGGTGCAATACCTGGTCCCAGTGGCCGCTTGTATAAAGGTCTTTAAATTTGAGGGTATGAGTCACAAAATCATTGAAATACCCGGTGTGATCTGCTGGGTTCACATACACCTTGTCTGCTACTCCTTTGGTAAAATCCACAATCTCACCAAACCGGGCTGCGTACAATGGACTATCTGCCCGGGCCGCCTGGACCTGCTCAAATTGTTGTCGCAGGTGGATCTGTTCTTTGAATATTGTCTGGTAAAGATCTTCTGTGTGAGTATACACCTGCAAAAAATGGTTTACTGCCCCCAGCTTGTCCAGAATGATTTGCTGTTGGTGATGCTGAGCCTTTAAATAGTCATTTTCTGGGTTGCCCGTGTAAATAATATTTTTATCACTGGGGTGTTCTGACAGGCATTCTACAGAAAAACCCTTGCCCACATAAATCATATCCAGGCCACCCCCGGTTTTCAGCATCCACCGGGTCATGCCCCGATAGTCCTGGTAGGCTTCGGGCATGACCAGGGTCACGCCGCCGTCAGAGGCAACTTTCCCTGAACTGACCGTAATCTGCATTTTACCCTGAAAGATTTTCCAGTCATAGCTGTGGTCAGGAAAATGCGGGAAATGAAGCTGGATGGCCTGGGCATGGACCCCGGAACAGGACAGTAGGAAGATGACAATTAATGTAAAAGCAAATGTAATTTGTTTCATGGTCAGCAATACTTTTTGTATTAAGGTATCCATCCCGTGGCCATCAGGTTCGGGATGGATAAATAGTCATAATAATCGAATTTATTCTGCGATACAGCGCACCGGAAAACCGCCCCTGTGGTCGTTGACATTCGTATCGGCGGTGCCGCTCCAGTAGTACAGGTTCCACACGAGGCTACTCGTGTACTGAGTACTGCTCCAGTAGTAGCCGACGTAACCACGACCCTCCATCGAGCCGCTGTTGCTGCCCTGGTATCCGCTGTAGCTGCTCCGGTAGCCAGCGGCCGGCAACATCAGGTCATTGCCAATAAAGCCGGCGCTGCTGTAGTTAGTTGCGCTGTTTGACCATGACCATGATCCTATTACTCTCTGGGTGTTATTATCTTTAACTCCATCCCACTGGCTTTTGGTGGGCACCCGGTATCCGACAGGGCACGGGTCATTGGCGGTTTTATAGGTATCAGACCAGGAACCATCAGGAGCATAATTAGTATCCCAACTGCTGATGGCCCCATCATTAGTATCTTCCGAGCCTGGGCCAGTAGGGCCATGGGCAAAGTTCTCAGTATTGGTATCATACCACTGGCTAGAATCGGGACCTTTTCGCCCCCACTGCCAGTACCCGCCGATCAGCCGCCAGGACGGGGTAAAGGGGTCATCATTGGTGGTCTTGCCGATAGCTGCCAGGTTGTAGCAGTCAAATTCCTTCCAGACTCCAGGGGCTACGTATGCACCGCAAATTGAATCAGATGATTCCAAATCACTCCCATTGCAATCCTGATCAATGCCGTCACCAGCTATTTCTGTTGCGCTTGGATAGATACTTGCATCGTTGTCGTTACAATCGGTATTATTTGCTACATAACCTGAAGGTTGAGCAGATGACGTTAAAGAGTTGGCTGAATTACCATATCCATCTCCATCAGAATCAATGTACCAGGTTTTAGATGTTGAAAAATTTGATACATCAAAATCAAAGATTGTAAAACCTGATGGTGTCTGACTTCCCATTGCATTGTAACCTAAAACTGTCCAATACCATTTGCCCGTCGTCATTGTCTGCCATATTGAATCACTCATAGGGAACAGGTTCAAGGTAAGATTATCCTGGGTAATAACACTGTCAAACCCCAATGAACCCACATGGGCAAGTATCAGTGTATAGGTGCTGACACCCTGATAAGCCTCCCATTGGAATGACGGGGCAGAACCTATCAGGCTCAATTCTTCCCCAAGGGTCGGGCTTGTCATGGTAATGGAATTGCTGGCAATGAATTTAAGGTTGTTAATATATTTTGTGGCCGCAGATCCTTCAAAGGTTGAACCAATTAATGATCCGGCACTGTCATAAGCTTCAACTCCCCATTTAAGATCATATAATGCCATAACATCCCAGGTGGCTGTATCAAG
>Ga0075120_10000260_pt1 | contig 43735 bp, 37 predicted proteins | sample AntAceMetag02UKL_FD_69792 | JGI IMG/M metagenome (GOLD analysis project Ga0075120, IMG submission 69792) | Saline lake microbial communities from Ace Lake, Antarctica - Antarctic Ace Lake Metagenome 02UKL | ecosystem: Environmental > Aquatic > Non-marine Saline and Alkaline > Saline | place...
AGCAGCCGCCATTGCCCAGAAATAGCAGGCGGAGGAATAATCTGTCGCTACTTCGATCTTTGAGGGATTAGATAACCTGCTGCCAGGCAGTACGACCAGCTTATCCTGCTTTGCATAGACCTCAATCCCCATTTTACGCAAAATCTGGATTGTCAGTTCCACATATTCCCATGATACTCGTTTGCCGGTTACTTCTATATTCATTCCCCCCAGGCATTGCGGAGCTATCAATAGCAAGGCACTCAGATATTGACTGCTGATCGAAGTATCTATCTTCATATTGCTGCCATCCAGAAAATTACCCTTGATCTGATAGGGAAATTTGTCAGTAGTGATCATTGCCCCCATCTGTCGGAGAGCTAATATCAGCTCCTGCATCGGTCTTTTTTGCAATTGAGCAGAGGCATCCAGCAGATATTCTCCACCCGGCTGAGCTGCCAAACGAGCCAGCAGCAATCTGAATCCTGTAGCTGAATCTTTGATACAAACTTCACCCTTTTGTGATAAACCGTTCTCGCATAGCATGATGATCTCATCAACAGAAATCTCAAATTCACAACCAAGCTCAGTAAGTGCCTGCTGCAAAGTGAGAATATCAGCAGCACTCGATCCACCCTTGATCACAAGTTTGCCCTTTAACTGACTGCCCAGGATCATAATCCGGTTCAGCTCAGATTTGGAATACGGAAGCTTAATATTTAACATAGTTCCTACCTCTATAAATCCCCAGCAAAATGTCAAGCAGATTGCATTATTGAATGGTATCTCCACCTTTTATTATCCCAGATAACGAATTTTGGTAGGGGCAGACCCATGTGTCTGCCCAATTTTTTATTATTTGATCCTGTTTAAATAAGGGCAGACACCCGGGTCTGCCCCTACCTTATCTTCAAACAGCTAACCTTGTGACATATAAGGGAGATGATGAGAAGGAGTAAGAGAAGTGAAATAATGATGAAAAGCGTTTTTTTAATTGACATATATCAAGTTAGCGAGTTATAAGCAATTATCGAAAAAATAGAGGCAGATTGATGCAGAAAGAGATGAATTTTATCAGGAAGTTTGAGAAATATATTCGTAAGAATAAGCTATTTATGCCTAAGTCAAGGATATTAGTAGGGTTTTCGGGAGGGCCTGATTCCACGGCATTACTTACGGCACTTTATCATTTGCGAACTAAATATCAATTCCATCTGCTGGCAGTACATATAAATTATCATCTGCGGGGAGAAGAAAGCGGACTGGAAGAAGCAGCAGTAAAGAAATTTTGTTTTGCTCGAAACATTGCGATTCTGGTGAAACATTATGACCCCAAAGGCAAGAAAGTGAATGAGAATAATCTGCGGGAATTCCGGTTTAACTGGTTCAATGGGCTGGTGGGATCATACAAGATAGATTCCATAGCTTTGGGACATAATCAAAGTGATCAGGCAGAAACAGTGTTATATAGGTTACTAAGGGGCAGTTTACTCACGGGGCTGGGCGGGATAAAACCGAAATCGGGCAATATTATTCACCCGCTTATCAGTTTTTCACGGGATGAGATCACGGCTTTTCTGGAAAAAGAGAATATCCCCTGGTGTGAAGATGTGAGCAATCAGCAGAATGAATTTACGCGTAATAAACTGCGCAATTTTATCTTTCCCTGGATATCTGATAATATCAATCCCCAGGCAGTAGAGAAGATATCAGCTATAGCCCCATTTTTGCAGGAAGCAGATGATATTTTATCTAATTCGGCAATGATCCGGATGCGTCATGTGATGGAAGAAAATAATGACGATGAATATCGCTTGAAAGTATCTGAATTATTGAAGATCAGACCTCTTTTGAGATTTTACATATATCGTCATCTTTATGGTGAAATTAACGGAACTGAGCAGGATTTTTATCAGAGTAATTTTGAGATCATAGAGAAATCACTTAAACGAGAGGGTAACCGTGAGATCCAATTACCGCATGGCGTGATATTATTGAAGGAATATGATAATTTACGGGTTATGAAACATGGATATCAGGAAACTGAAGAGGTGGAAGCAGCGAGGGAAATACCGAGTTTGCGTACCCGTTTTGCCTATGCTGGCTGGCGGATAAGTATGAAGAAACTAAAAAAACTGCCAGAGAGTCGGGACTTATTTGTAGACAAAAATATAGCCTATCTGGATTTTGATAAACTTGAGTGGTCACTTGTAGTAAGGCATCGGGAACCAGGCGATCGTTTTGTGCCTTTTGGCATGAAACACAATAAGAAATTAAAAGATTTTTTTATCGACCTGAAAGTACCGGCACAAGAAAGGGCGAATGCGCTGGTATTTACTGACCAGAAAAATATTTTCTGGGTAGGAAATCAAAGAATAGATCAGCGATATGCAGTCAGCAAGGAAACCAGTAGTATATTAATGATAAAAATTGAGAAAATCCGCCAGCGGAAGTCAAGACCGGCGGAGCGAATGAAAAGAAGGTGATAATGCACAAGGATTTAGAAGAAGTAATCTTACAGGAAGCCGAAATAGAGAGGCGGGTAAGAGAATTAGGGATAGAGATAGCCAGAGATTATGAAGGGCAAGAACCTTTAATGATCTGCATATTACGCGGAGCAGTGATATTTTTTGCTGATCTTTGCAGGGTGATTGATATACCTGTTCAGATGGGTTTTGTGAGCCTTTCAAGCTATAAAGACGGAACCAGCAGCACCGGAAAAGTTGAAGAGCGTCAAAAACTGATGGCAGACGTAAATGGCAAAGCAGTGATCCTGGTGGAAGATATAATAGATACGGGTTTGACTCTTAAGGATTATAGCCAAAACCTGCTTGATAGAGGGGCAAAGTCCGTAGAAATCTGCTGTTTATTAAAAAAACCTGAGCAAAGGCATAATGTAGATGTGAAATATCAGGGATTTGATATTGAGAATAGATTTGTAGTTGGCTATGGGCTTGATTATGCGGAGCAATACCGTAATTTGCCATATGTAGGCATATTGAAGAAGGAGATTTATTCATAATGAACGAAAACAGGCAAAATAAACAGAATAATCGCAAAAATGAAGAACCTAAACCAGTAAATAGATTTAATAATCCCAGAAATTATACCTTCCTGATCGTAATGATCCTCTTCATATTTGTGATGTACCAGATGTATAAATCGAGCGGTCCTCAAGTAAAAAATGTCAGTTTTTCTGAAATGATGGGCAAAGCTCAGGCAGGAGAACTGGTAAAAGTGACCTTTTCTGATAAGGATATCAGAGCAGTTGATGCTGGAGGACAGGTTTATACAACATATTTACCCTTCAGAGATCCCGAAGTAGTTTGGCGATTTAGTGATCTGGGCATTAATATAGAATCTAATAAACCTTCTCGCTGGCTGGAGATGATTGGAGCATGGCTGCCATTTTTGATTTTTATAGGGTTATGGTTTTTTATGATGCGTGGTATGCGAGGAGGAGGAAGTCAGGTATTCAGTTTTGGCAAAAGCCGGGCACGACTTGCTGATGGAGCAAAATCGCGCATTACGTTTAAAGATGTGGCTGGAGTAGATGAAGCCAAAGAGGAACTTGAAGAGATCGTGGAATACCTGAAAGCACCTGAGAAATTTCAGCGTCTGGGTGGGCGTATCCCCCGGGGTGTATTGCTGGTAGGCAGACCTGGAACAGGAAAAACTCTGCTGGCAAAAGCAGTGGCAGGAGAAGCAAAAGTGCCTTTTTACAGTATTTCCGGTTCTGATTTCGTGGAGATGTTTGTGGGTGTGGGAGCTTCACGAGTGAGAGATATGTTTGTGGAAGCAAAAAAGAATTCTCCCTGTATTGCATTTATTGATGAGATTGATGCTGTAGGCAGAACGCGTGGTGCAGGACTGGGCGGTGGTCATGATGAACGTGAACAGACTCTGAACCAGTTGCTGGTAGAGATGGATGGCTTTGATGCAAATGATTCTGTGATCATTATTGCTGCAACGAACAGACCTGATGTATTGGATTCTGCCTTACTAAGACCGGGCAGATTTGACCGCCAGGTTATGGTTGACCTGCCGGATATCAAGGGTAGAGAAGCAATTCTGCGAGTCCATACACGTAAACTGCCATTGGAAAAAGATACCAGTCTGGCAATTATCGCCAGAGGTACTCCGGGATTCAGCGGTGCTGACCTGGCAAACCTGGTTAATGAAGCTGCATTGCTTGCTGCCCGTAAAGGCAAAAAAACCATTCAAATGGATGATTTTGAGGAAGCAAAAGATAAAGTAACACTGGGTAAGGAAAGAAAAAGCAGAGTTATTTCTGATGAGGATAAACTGATAACTGCCTACCATGAAGTGGGACACGTAATATGCTCAATCTTTCAGGAGAAAGCAGAACCCCTTCATAAGGTGACAATCATACCTCGAGGGTTTACCGGCGGAGCTACTCATTTTCTGGAGACAGAAAAATCGCATTATTCTCGAGATTACCTGATTCAGGCACTTGTGGGACTTTATGGCGGCAGATGTGCAGAGGAAGTTATATTTGGACACGATAACGTAACCACCGGATCTTCAAATGATATTGAACGGGCTACTGAAATAGCCCGAAAAATGGCTACGAACTGGGGAATGAGCGATAAGATAGGACCAATGACAGTCTCGAAGAAAGAGAGTCAGACATTCCTGGGCAGAGATCTTGGTACCATTGAACATGTAAGTGAGGATACTGCAAAACTGATTGATGAGGAAGTGCATTTTTTCATCAATGAAGCATATCAGAAAGCACTTAAGATATTAGGCGATAGGAAAGAATTATTAATTTCCATGGCAAAAGAATTGATAGAGAAGGAAACTCTTACATCTCAGGAGATTTTTGATCTCACTCTTGAAAATGTAACTGAATCTGAGCGTGAATTTGTCATGAAAAAATATCGGAAAGTGAAGGAAATGAGCATTGAGACACCTTTTAAGGAAGAGAAGGCAGTACTAAAGGAAGAAATACCTGTAGATGTAGAGGGAGAAACAGATGAACCTGAAGATATTGTGGAATAAGTACTTTGTGGAAGAGACGGATAATACATTTATCCAGTTCTTTAGATATTTATTTGTAGGCGGTTTAGCCGCTGTAGTAGACTTGGCAGCATCCAGCATTGCAGTACGTGCTTTTGGGATATATGAAGTTTACGCTATCATAATATCATTTATATTGGGACTATCGGTTAACTACATCTTAAGTTCGCTTTGGATATTCCGACATAGGAAAATAGAAAAGCAAAGCTATGATTTCATCGCTTTTGCTATCATTGGCATAATTGGATTGCTTATGAAAGCTGGTATTGTCTGGTTCCTCACTGAAGTGCCAGAGTGGATGATCGAATTTTCAAATTCTATTGCCATTGTTCTGGTATTCATCTGGAACTTTCTGGCCAGAAAATATTTGTTGTATAATAAGAAGCCATAAGGAGGGATTTTGGAAGCAAAGAGAAAAGCTATTATTATTGGTGCAGGACCTGCGGGTTTAACCACTGCCTATGAATTGCTGAAACGGACTGATATCCAACCGGTGATCTACGAGATGAGTGATGAGATTGGAGGGATTTCCCGCACTGTGAAATATAAAGGCAACCGAATTGATATTGGTGGGCATCGTTTCTTTTCCAAATCTGACAGGGTGATGAACTGGTGGCAGAATATTCTCCCACTGCAGGGAGCACCCAGCCAGGATGATCTTATCCTGAATCGAGATGTTCCTCTTTCACATAAGAAAGGAGCTCCTGATCCAGAAAAGGAAAGCAAGGTGCTGCTCATTCGAAACCGTGTTTCCCGCATTTTCTTCCTGAGACGCTTCTTTTCATACCCAATTTCACTCAATATGGAAACTATCCTTAATCTGGGAATTATCCGCTGTATAAAAATAGGAATAACCTATTTCTGGATTCGCCTCTTCCCTATTCGCAAAGAAAAATCTCTGGCTGATTTTTATATAAACCGCTTTGGCAAAGAGCTATATAATACTTTCTTTCGGGATTATACCACCAAAGTATGGGGTGTCACACCAGATCATATAAGCCCTGAATGGGGAGCACAGCGAGTGAAAGGGCTTTCTATCTCAAAAGCAATCCTGCACGCTGTTCGCTCTATATTTAAGAAAGATAAATCCATTGGACAAAAAGGAACTGAAACATCCTTGATCGAGCAATTCACTTATCCGAAATATGGACCAGGTCAAATGTGGGAAACCGTTGCTGAAATGGTGCAGAAAGATGGTGCCGAGCTCTATATGAAAAAGACCTGTACTGGTTTCATTTATGATAATGGCAAGATCACTGGTGCTGAGATAACCGATACGGATACAGGTGAAAAAGAAGTAGTCACTGGAGATATATACTTTTCCACAATGCCAGTGAAAGACCTGATCCTGGGAATGGGAGAGCCTGTTCCTGCTAAAGTGAAAGAAGTCGCTGAGGGATTGATCTATCGTGATTTCATCACTGTAGGCTTACTCCTGAAGAAATTGAAGGTGAAAAACAAGGGTACTTTTAAGACAGTGAATGATATCGTTCCCGATAACTGGATATATATTCAGGAACGCGATGTTATCGTAGGCAGAGTGCAGGTATTCAATAACTGGAGCCCATATATGGTGGCAGACAAAGATAACGTTTGGATCGGACTGGAATACTTCCTTAATGAGACAGATGAAATGTGGAGCTGGGAAGACACAAAAATGGCACAACTGGGTATTGATGAAATGGTGAAGATCGGTATCATTGATCGGGAAGATGTCCTAGATTCGGTTGTTATCCGCACCGCTAAGACCTATCCGGCCTATTTTGGCAGTTATAATCAGTTTGATCACATTAGAGATTTTGTGGATACTATTGATAATCTGTATATGGTGGGAAGAAATGGTCTGCATCGCTATAACAATCAAGATCATTCCATGCTGACTTCCATGACAGCAGTTGATAATATTGCCAAAGGTATCAAAGATAAAACCAATATCTGGGAAGTGAATACCGAAACAGAATACCATGAAGCCAAACAGGAAATGAGTGAAAAACTCAAAAAACAATAAACATCAGGAAAACTATGGAATCAATGCACGGAACAACAATAATCGGCATCAAGCATAATGGCAAGATAGCTATCGGCGGAGATGGGCAGGTCACATTGGGAAATACTGTGATGAAAGCCACTGCCCGTAAGATCAGAAGGCTATATGATGACAAGGTCGTGGTAGGGTTTGCCGGAGCAACAGCAGATGCTTTTACTCTCACAGAAAAATTCGAGGAACGGCTTAAGCAGTATAAGGGTAATCTGCTGCGTTCAGCTGTGGAGCTTGCCAAGGAATGGCGATCAGATAAAATGCTCAGGCATCTGGAAGCGATGATGATAGTTGGTGATAAAGAGAACCTGCTGGTACTCACAGGTAATGGTGATGTACTTGAGCCGGATGATGGAGTGGTAGCTATTGGTTCTGGAGGAAATTTTGCCCTTGCAGCAGCAAAAGCTCTGGTAAAATTCAGTGACCTTTCCGCAAAGGAGATTGCCGAGGAGTCTCTTCAAATTGCTTCCGGTATATGCATTTACACTAATAGCTCTATTATCGTGGAAGAAATATGAAATTATCGCTGCAACTTCTGACCGATTTGGAGATTTAAATGCCCATTATCGGTATAATGTGTGAATATTTAATTCAAATTAAAGCCTATAATGAGAAATATTGTTTTCTAAAAAACCCTTAATAGTGGTTATTAAAACCACTTAAGGTAAAAAATAATAATATTTATTTTGCATATGGAATTGAAATTGCGTAATTCAAAATGGAGGTATTAAAATTATGAAAAAAATTAACGGTGTAATTTGGTTATTTATCATTTTTTCATTTGCATTAGCGATAGTCAGTTGTTCAAGCAGTGATGATAATACAGTAACAGATCCAATTAGTATGACTGATCTTGTGATAGCGGATGACTTCAATTTTACAACACACAGAGATGTAGAAGTTACATTTAGAGCTCTTTATGCAGGAGTTTTCTATATTTATGATATGGAAGACAATCTTTTGAAGAAAGGGCGGATTGATTTAGATGATGGTTATCAGGGCGTTGTAAGCATTCCAAATGACGTAAATGATGTGAAACTTTATTTTAGTGAAGTAGAAGATCTGGAAGCAGTTTACACAATAACAGGTGATATTATTGACTATGATTTCTATCCACCTTCTGAAGAAGAAGAAAGGGGTGGTGGAACTCGCTGTGAAGATCAAATCCATCCGATACTGGAATGTATTGAGCATTTGGGTGATGGCTTATTTTTAGCTCATTTTGGTTATAGAAATGATTATGATGTTGTGCAGCAGATACCAATTGGTCCTATGAATAAGTTGCAAAACACTCCAAATCAGGATATGGGACAGCCTACTGTTTTCGATCCTGGGCGTCATGTAGATGTTTTCACTGTCGAATTTCCCGGTGATGGATATAGGGATGATGAAATTTTCTATATCAAATGGAAACTGGGAGGTACCTTGGGTGAAGGATTCGCCAGAGCAGATTCTATATCCACTGAATGTCCTCGTGGGGTTTTTGATGATGATGATAATGATGGTGTATTAAATGATGACGATGATTTCCCATACGATGAAACCAGAGCATTCTTGAACCACTTCCCTGCAACTGACAGTTTAACCTTAAACTGGGGAACACTTGCTTTTGAAGACTTATGGCCCCTGATGGGAGATTATGATTTTAATGATGTAATAATTAATTATCGTTTTGAGACAGTGGATGATCCCAGTGATTACCTTCTGGAAGTTTATGGATATTTCACTCTAAGAGCTTCTGGTGCTTCTTATGAAAATGGCTTTGCCATTGAAATGCCTTTCCTGACTGGAAATGTGGAAACATTAACATTTACTCCAGAACTTAATGGAAATGGTATCATTTCTGGTGATAATTCAGCAATTGTGAAATTCTTTAGTAATGCTCTGGAAGTTATGAATAAACCGGAAAACAGCACTTTTGTTAATACTCAAATCAGTGATCCATATTTGGACCCTGTAAACTTTGAATTTTATCTAAAACTTACTGAAGCAGTTGATGAGAGCACTTTCCCCTGGTTAGAACCACCATATAATCCCTTTATTATTGTAGATCAGGTTACTGGAAAAGAAATTCATCTGCCTGATATGCCTCCAACAATCTTAGCTGATCCTACACTTTTTGGCACTGATGATGATGATTCAAATCCGGGATCTGATCGCTATTATAAAACAGCTACTAATCTACCGTGGGCTATTAATCTCCCAATTGAATGGACTTATCCTCTTGAGAGAATTCAAATTATTGATGCCTATAACTACGTTGATGATTGGGCAGAAAGCAGCGGGGATATTTATAATGACTGGTTTGAAAATAATGAAGGTTATATTGTAGAAGAGAATCTTTACCTGGCACCATAACCAGAAGTAATTAATAGTTTAAAAGCTATATTTCAGTGTTTTTGCTGAAATATAGCTTTTTTTGTTTTCCATAAAAAAACACTTGCGTTATGAACCTATGTGCATAATTTTGCCCCCTGAAGAAAAGCAGGAAGGAGAGAATATGCCCAGACCTCAAAAAGACAGGCTGGTGGGACACCCGCCTCTTTTCACAGATTTTAAACCTGTGGGAATCCGACGCAAGGCACTTGAGACAATAATTTTGAGTCTTGATGAATACGAAGCTATCCGCTTAACAGACCATTTGAATCTGGAACATTCTCAGGCAGCCGAGAAAATGGAGATTTCCCGTCCGACCTTCACACGTCTCATTGAACAGGCAAGGTTTAAGATCGCTCAGTTTCTGATTGAAGGCAGACATCTCACTATTGAGGGTGGGAATATCCACTTTCGGGGTAACATCTATAAATGCGGAAATTGCGGAAATATCTTTAAATCAGAAATAGATAAAATTATAGGGAAATGTCCAAAATGCGGGTCAGAAAATATAACTGACCTTGCCAGTGAGTTTGGTCATGGCAATTGTTGTCGTGAAAGAGGTGAGAATTCCACTAATGAGTAAGCAGAGATTCAATCTTAAAAATGTACTCACAGTTTCACTGTCACATTTATTTCATGATATATATTCATCATTTCTGGCACCGATATTACCACTGCTGATCAGTAAACTGGGAATTAGTGTATTTCAGGCTGGTTTTCTGGATATCATCCGCCAGATACCAAGCCTCCTTAATCCGTTTCTAGGTGTAATAGCCGATCGTGTAAGTGTGCGATATCTGATCATTATCGCTCCTGCCATAACAGCTATCTCAATGAGTCTGCTGGGGATTGCTCCAAGTTATATTATTGTTACTATTTTGATCTTTATGGCTGGTATTGGTTCAATGCTTTTTCATGTTCCAGCACCGGTGATGATAAAGCAGGTATCTGGTGACCGCATTGGCAAGGGAATGAGTTTTTATATGCTGGGTGGAGAACTGGCAAGGACTTTGGGTCCTCTGATTATCCTGGCTGCTATCTCATTATGGAAACTGGAAGGCACATGGCGTCTCGCTCCTTTTGGAGTGATTGCTTCAGTAATTCTCTTTTTCCGACTACGGAAGATCAAAGTAGTAAAAGCAGATAAATTAGAAAATCCCATTGGGATAAAAAGCACTTTGCGTACTATGACACCCTTCTTTATCACGATTGCCGGAATCATATTCTTCAGGGCTGGTTTAAAAGCTGCCCTCACAATTTATTTACCCACCTATCTTACTATGAAAGGCTCCAGTCTCTGGATAGCGGGAGCATCGCTTTCCATATTGCAGTTTGCCGGGGCAGCAGGCACTTTTCTGGCTGGTTCAATTTCAGATAAGATCGGCAGAAAAAATGCTCTTCTGATCATCGCCATCGCCAATCCTCTTTTAATGTGGTTATTCACGCACTTGCATGGCTGGTTGACTGTTCCAGTGCTTATCCTCAATGGTTTCTTTCTGTTTGGCAGTGGTCCAGTGATGCTGGCTATGGTGCATGATCACGATTCTGAGCACATGTCTTTGATCAATGGGATTTATATGACTATCAGCTTTGTTTTGAGCTCTATTATGATCATGTTTGTAGGTTATTTCACCGATAAGATCGGACTGGATAGTACTTATTCGATCATCACTTTCTTTGCCCTGGGCACTATACCATTTGTATTTTTTCTAAAAAATAAATAAGGAGATGAAAAATGAGAAACTATGATGTAATCATTATTGGAGGAGGACCCTCTGGGATTATTGCTGGGGTAACTGGCAAGAAACAGAATACCGAGAAAAGCTTTCTAATGATCAAAGAAGAAGCGAAAGGTCTTGTACCATGTGGTATTCCTTACATCTTTCACGATCTGGGTGACGTATCAAAAAACGCCATGGGACCCAAACCTTTTATTGATGCAGGTGGAGAAGTTGTGGTTGATCAGGTGATCGATATTGACCTGGAAACCAAAATCCTCACTACCATGAGCAAGCAACAATTCGGCTATCAAAAACTTGTGTTTGCCACTGGCTCTATTCCAATTGTACCCACTTTTATTCCCGGTTATGAACTTGACGGTGTGGAATATATCATCAAAAGCTATAATTACATTGAAAAACTGAAAACCAGAACTGATGCTGCAAAAAATATCGTAGTTATCGGTGGTGGCTTCATTGGTGTGGAAGTTGCTGAACAGCTTGCTAAATTTGAAGATAAAGTGGTTACTCTGGTAGAAATGGAAAGCTGCTGCCTGTTCCGGGCATTCTCAAAAGATATTGCAGATAAAGCAGATGAAGTTATTCGCAATACTGGAATCAACCTTAAAACTGGCTGTAAGGTTACTGAAATCATCGGAAAAGATAATCAAGTAACTGGTGTTCGCCTTTCTGACGGTTCAGAGATCATTGCTGAAATGGTGATCACGGCTATTGGCTACAAGCCTAATACTGGGCTGGCTAAAGCTGCCGGACTATCTATGAATGACCATAACGCCATTGTAGTTGACCGCTATATGAGAACTCCTCAAAAGGACGTTTTCGCTATAGGTGACTGCTCCCAGACTACTGGATTCATCACAGGACGTACAGGTAATATCATGCTGGCATCAACTGCAACTGCTGAAGCTCGCATTCTGGGTTATAATCTGTTCAGTATCAATCTTCTGCGTAACTTTGTCGGTACTCTTTCTGTATTCTCTACCAAGATCGGTGGAGTGGCTTTTGCTTCTGCCGGTGCTATTGAGCAATCTGCCCAGCAGGCTGGAGTTGAATATGTAATTGGTAAATTCGAAGACGTTGACAGGCATCCAGGCACTCTGCCGGATACTTCCAAAATGCTGGTGAAATTGACCGTTTCACCTCAGGATCATTCCATAATTGGTGGAGAAATAGTAGGCGGAGACTCTACTGGTGAATTGATCAATGTTGTGGCACTTGCCATTCAGAAACACGTAACTGTTTTTGAATTGATCTCATTTCAGGTTGGTACTCACCCACTGCTTACTACTGCACCCACCAAATACCTGCTCATAAAAGCAGCAGAAAACGCTATAGCTAAACTAAAAAAATAAATTCCAGATCTTCAAAAAACGGCAGGCAGATATATCTGCCTGCCGTATCTGCTTAATTAAGTGCCCGTTCCTCGAAGACCGTGCCGTAGCCTTCTGGAAGTAGTCCATAACTTTAGTGATGGAGTAGGCGAAGGATGGACATGAGAGTACTCCGGCGGTGCACGTCTGCTTAATTAAGTGCCCGTGCAACGCTAACGGTACTCCGGAAGTGTGGCGCAGGAAACGGCAGGTATGTCACCGAAACTACCAAACCTTGCCGGGCTACATCTTCCTCACCGAACTTCTATACTTAGCCAAAACACCTTTTCTTATCCGTACAAATCCGTAAAATCTGTGTCATCCGTGTTCTATATTCTCATCATCTTCCCGCATCCCCGCTCCATCTGTGAGTACACCGGCGGCGCACGTCTGCTCATACACGAAGGCATTGAAGTGCCTGAGGATAAAAACAAATAGACAAAAGAAACTTGATCGACTAATTTGCCTGAAAGAATATAAAGTATGAAAGAGGAAATATAATGTTTAAGAGGTTCCATCTTATAATATTAATTATTGTCATACTAACCGGCAGTATCCTTCAAGCAGGACAGATCAAGCGGTTATCCCGTAAGGGATCTAATATTTTGATACTCCATTCATATAATTCCACCTATATCTGGAGTGAAGAGATCACCAAAGGTATCAGTGACTATCTGGAAAGCGCAAGTGAGGAAAAAGTAAATCTCTATCTTGAATATCTTGATGCCAAACGCTATCCGGGAGATGGTTATCTTGAGAAGATGAATATACTGATAAAGGAAAAATATCAGGACATATCAGATATAGATTTAGTGATAGCCTCAGATAATCAGGCATTATCTTTTATGATGAAATATGGTGAAGATATATTCCCGGAAGTACCAGTGGTGTTTTGTGGGATAAATTATCTGGATGATTATGATTTGAGTGGCTATCCTAACTATACTGGAGTGAATGAGATCATTCACCCGGATTTAACGGTAGAGCAGATATTAAAAATACAGCCAGGGGTGAAAAAGATCTTTATTGTGAGTGATTGCAACACGAAAACGGGGGTTGCAACAACCAATCAGGCGAAGAAGCAGCTAAAACGGTTTGAAGATAAGCTGAAATTTGAATTTCCTTTAAATTATACGATGAGTGAGTTGGAAGAGAAATTGCGGAAGCTGAGCAACGAATATGCCGTCTTATTATTAATATTCAATCTTGATAGAGGTGGAGATTTTTTTGAAGTTGAAGAAACAGTAGAAAGGATATCAAAGGCGTCTCGCGTGCCGGTTTATGTATGCTGGAATTATTATTTGGATAAAGGAGTGCTTGGTGGAGCGGTGATATCTGGATATCAGCAGGGTGAAGAAGCAGGAAAAATTGCCTTGAGGATACTTGAGGGTGAACGAGCAGAAGATATACCGATATTAAAAGATACTCCCTATCAATATAAGTATGATCAGAAAGCATTGGATAGATTTGGGTTAAAGATATCCAGATTGAGCAAAAATACAATAGTAATTAATGCTGGAAGGAATTATCTGCAAGAGAACTGGCAATCACTATTAGTATTTCTGATAATATTTATTGTTATGGCATTATATATTGCTAATCTATTATGGACGCAGAAAAATCTGAAAATCAGCCGTCAGAATCTTCGTCAGAAGGATATTGAATGGAATAAACTTGCCGGCAGCCTTCCCGGGCTTGTTTTTAGAATAAATTACAAGATGAAGTTTCTTTATATCAATTCATATTTTCATGATCTGCTGCAATTCAGTCCCGAGGAGGTTATAGGTAAACATTTGACTGAATTACCGTTAAGGGATGAGATAATTCAGATCAACCAGCAGGCATTAACCGCAGCACTTGAAACTGGAGAGTCACAGAAAGTGGAGTTCAAATTTGGCAGTGGAGATAATATCCGAGCCTTTGAGACAACAGTTCAGCCGGAATTTGATGAGAATGGGAATATCAATACCCTTCTGGGAATAGTCTATGATCTGACGGATAGATTTAAGACAGAATTGCAGCTAAAAAACAGTGAACAACGAGCCAATGAAGCGAGAAAGATAGCCCGGTTGGGTTATTGGGAAATGAATTTAAAAACCCATAGAATAAGATGGTCACTGGAATTGAGTGAAATATTGGGAGTGAAACACGACCCGGAAAGTCAGTCGCTTGCCCTTTTCTGTAAATCTATTAATCAACCGAAGGAATTACTTTTAAAAGCATTAAAACGAAAAGAATTGACTGGTGATCTTAATTTTGATCAGACTTATAAGATAGAGAATACACGAGGTCAGCTGAAATTCCTTCACGAACGGGGAAGAATCTCCGTTGATGAAAATGGCAGGGCATTATCAGTATATGGAACAGTTCAGGACATCACAAGTGAGAAGCAGGCGGAATTACAGATCAGATCAAGTGAAGCCAAGTTTCGGGCAATATTTAATCATGCACCAATGGGTATATCTTTGATCGATGAAGATATGAATTTTGTCTATTTTAACCCTACAATTTTATTGATGTGTGGTTACAAGATAAAAGAATTTGAAAAACTGCAGATCACAGATCTAATTCATCCCGATGATCTAACGGAATGTCTTGAGAAATTCCAGGAAATATTTGAAGGAAAGAGCAACCAGTTTGTCATCAGGAAAAAGCTTTTATGCCAGGATGGAACATTTTTATGGACTTTGACAACAGTGACCTCATTTTACACGGAAGAAGAGGATCGCAGATATGCACTGATCATGGAAATGGACATTCATAACCGGGTAAAAGCAGAAGAGATGGTAGCTGAAAGTCAGCAATTATTGAAAGAAGCACAGCAAATAGCCAAATTTGGCTACTGGAAATATAATCCAGAGACTGATATGATGAGTTGTTCTGAAGAGATGCTGAATATCCTCGGTTATGAATCAGGTTCTTCTACAGAGATAAATAGAATAGAATTTGTATCGTTGCTTTCTGAGGAGAATCAGGATAAATTTCTTGAGCAACTCCAGCAATGCGTGATGATCAACAGTAAGTTTGAATTAGCAACCAAAATCCTAACGCGAGATCAAAAGGAATTACAGGCAAATATAAGACTTGAGAGTCAAACAAGAGAAGGAGAAAAGAATTCTGTATTGGGAACTTTTATTGATATCACTGTGATGAAATCAATAGAATCTCAATTACGTCAGGTTGAGGCGCGCTTTAGATTATTCTTTGAAAATTCACCTATGGGAATTATTATCATGGATAGTTCAAAGCGGATCAATCTGGTAAATCCTGCCTTATTGAACCTGTTGGAATTAGAAACTGAAGATATTCTCAATCAAGAAGTATTGAAGTTTCTATCTAATATCCAAAAAGCTGGTTTTACGGGACATTTGAATAGCATAACTTCCGGTAAGATCGAATCATCTACTGAGGAATATCAGTTGATCAAGAACAACGGTCAACATTTCTGGTGTTCACTTACCATGGCGCGTTTGGATAGTGAAAGCATTTCCAGTCAGGGAATCATGCTTTTAATAGAAGATATTAATGAGCAGAAGCTTGCCAGAGAGCAATTACGGGAAAGCGAAGAAAAATACAGATCAGTATTTGAAGTAAGTCGTGATGGTTTATTACTTACTAATAACGATACTGGTAAAATCCTGGAGGTAAACAGTTCTGGAGCGGAAATGTTCGCCTATCAAAAGCAGGAATTAACGGGGAATTCGATCATGGATCTGGCAGAAGATCGTGAGAAAATGCAGCATTTTATTAATGACCAGGAACAATTAATTCTGGGTGAGCAGGGACGAAGAAAAGATGGGAAAGGTTTCCCAATGGAGATTTCACTTAATTATTTTCGCAGGAATGATATAAATTATTATGTCGCATCTATTCGTAATATTTCTGAACGAATCCAGTTTGAGAGGGAATTGCAGGAGAGCGAGAAGAAATTCCGGACAATAATTGAAAATGCTCCCATGGGAATCATCTTTGTAAATGAAGAAGGCAGTATAATTTTCTCAAATCAGGAGATATTGAAGCTGTTAGGCAGCCATTTGGACCGCAAACTTGAAAAGCTGGAATCTCTTCTCGTTGTGGAAAGACGTGATTTATATAAAATAGTATTGGAAGATATTTTTACAGGTAAGAGAGCTGAGTTTTTTGAAGAGCAACATATCCTGCGTGAAGATGGCAGCATGTTCTGGGGGAATATTCTGATCTCAATTGTTCAAACGGCACCTGAGAAACCTGATTTTGCTATTATCATGATCCAGGATGTAACTGAGCAGAGAGAAGTGGAAGAGAAACTTCATGTTTATGAAAAACTGGAATCTGTGGGTCAACTTGCCGGGATGATCGCTCATGATTTTAATAATCAGCTGATGGGTGTACTTGGCTATGCAACCATCCTTTCGGAGCAATTGAAAGATGAAGAAATGAGATCATATGCCCAGATGATCTATAATGCAGCTGAGACTTCTGCTGCCTTGACCCAGAAGCTTCTATCTTTTGCCAGAAAGGGCAGACATATCACAATCAATCAGGACATTCATAAGCTGATACAGGAGACTCTCAGTCTGGTTCGGGCTACAATACAAACAAAAATCAAGGTTAAATTACTACTTGAAGCAAAAGCCTCCATCATTCCAGCTGATCCTGGTCAGATTCAGAATGCTTTGCTAAATCTGATTTTAAATGCCTGTGATGCCATGCCTGCAGGAGGAGTTCTTAAAATTACCACCTCAATAATTGAGCTGAAGGAATCAGACAGTAGTACTTTTTATGAAAACGTAATTGCCGGCAGATACATAAAAGTATCGATCTCAGATACCGGTCAGGGTATGACTGAGGAAAGCAAAAAGAGGATATTTGAGCCTTTCTTTACCACAAAGAGGGAAGGTAAAGGTACTGGTTTAGGTTTACCAGCAGTTTTTGGGACAGTAAAATCTCATCAGGGGTATATTTCTTTTGATTCAGAACTAGGTGAAGGAACAGTATTTAATCTCTATTTACCCTTATCAGAGATTCAGGTTGAAGAAGAAAGCAGTAGCAATTCTAAAGGATACACAATACATGGCAGCGGGAATATCATTTTATTTGATGATGAAGAAATTGTGAGAAAAACAGTTTATACTCTGCTTAACAGCCTTGGATACAATGTGAAAACATTTGCCGATGGGATTGAGGGTTTACAGTATTACAAAGCAAACTGGGAAGAAATAGACTTGATCCTGCTTGATGTGATCATGCCGGAAATGGATGGACCGGAAGTATTCAAAAGACTTCAGAAGATCAATCCCAAAGTGAAAGTATTACTTTTTTCTGCCTATAGTGCCACACGTGATGTTCAAGATGCATTAAATAACGGGGCTTTGGGGTTTATTCATAAACCTATATTGAGAGACGAGCTTTCGCAGAAAATATCTCAAGCTCTGGCTGATCAAAGAGTAAATAATCTGCGTTCACTTTTCGGGATCAAAGAAGCAACACGAGTGGACATCAATCAAACGCTGCTGCTCGATCTCAAAAAAGGTATCATTGATCAGTTTCATACAATTATTTCTGATCTGAAAACAGCGATGGGAAATATGGAAACAGATAATATCCTTCTGATGCTTCGCTCTCTGGAACTTTTCGTTCAGAAGGTCAAAATAAAAGGCATCAGTGCTCTGATCAAAAATCTGAAACAAAAATATACTGAACCGCAGAAATGTGAGGAAATTCTTAACGAGATAGAAAATCAGTTTATGCGGGAACTGGAATGAAGCTGTTAGATTTTTTTATGAAAATACCAAATGGTAGATTTACCATGAGATTAATAAATTGACAAATAAGTGCCATAATGCACATTGACAAATAATATTCAAGATGGAGTTAGTATGAGTTTATTGGACAAAGTCGGGAATTTTAAGGAAGCGGACCGGGTAAGGGAGCTGGGACATTATCCCTATTTCAGGGTGATCTCATCTGAACAAGATACAGTAGTGACCATGAATGGTCGCAGAATGCTGATGATGGGATCTAATAGTTATTTAGGTCTGACAAATCATCCCCGGGTGAAAGAAGCGGCTATTGCAGCATTAAGAAAATATGGTAGTGGCTGTGCAGGTTCAAGGTTCTTAAATGGAACTCTTGATATCCACATCGAATTAGAAGCTCAGCTGGCTGAGTTTGTAGGTAAAGATGCTTCCCTGATTTTTGCCACTGGCTATCAAAGCAATCTTGGTGCCATTCAAAGTATGGTTAGCCGTAATGAATATATCGTAACAGATAAGTTTGATCATGCCTCAATAATTGACGGCTGCAGGTTATCAGGCGGAAAGATGTTGCGCTATAATCATAATAATATGGAAGATCTGGCACGGGTAATGGAAACTATTAAAGGCAAGAATGCTCTTATTGTAGTTGATGGGATATTTTCCATGGAAGGAGATATCTCACCTGTGAAGGAAATATGTGAAATAGCTGAGAAATACGGCGTATCAGTAATGGTAGATGAAGCTCATTCTCTTGGAGTGATGCATCATACCGGCGCTGGAGTAGCAATGGAAGCAGGTTGCACTGATCGAGTGGAACTGATCATGGGAACATTTTCAAAGAGCCTGGCATCAGTAGGTGGTTTCATTGCCGGAAGTTCAAAAGTTATGGATTACATGAAACATAATGCCCGTCCCCTGATATTTTCTGCTTCTCTACCCCCAGCATCTGCTGCCAGTGTTTTAGAAGCTCTCAAAATAATGAAGGAAGAACCTGAACGAATAGAAAAACTCTGGGAAAACACTCACTATATGGCAAAAAACTTTAAACAGATGGGTTACAATACTGGCTTATCCTGTACACCAGTGATACCATTACATGTGGGAGGAATAGACAATGCTTTCAAGATGTGGAAGCTGCTGGATGAAGAAGGTGTGTTTATCAATCCAGTTGTACCACCGGCAGTGCCGCCAAATGATACACTTATCAGAACCAGCTTCATGGCTACGCATACCCGGGATCAGCTAACTGAAGCCTTGGAGAAATTTGAGAAGATCGGCAAACGAATAGGAATAATTTAATATATATTTTAAGCCCCTGAGGGGGCTTTTTTTTTAATTGGAATATTTGTTGCTTCATATATTATTGAAGGAGTTATTATGAAAAAAATAGTGTTTTTAATTATGATAATCATATTTGCAGCCAGTATGCAGGCTGCTGCAATTTCTCAATCCACTGCCAGAAGAGGAGTAGAAAACTTCCTGCAGAACAAGGGACGAAATATTGAAATAGCAGAAGAATATAATATTGTAACTGACAGTAATGAACTATTTATATTTAATTTAACAGAAGATGGTTTTGTAATCACAGCAGCAGATGATATTTTTTATCCGGTGATCGCTTATTCCTGGAAAGGAAATTATACACCAGCTAATAGTGAAGACCTGCAATTTAGATTTATAAAAGAGGACTTAGAACTTCGCAGATCATTTTACCTTGCTAATCCGCAGATGACCGCTGCAAATCAGCAAGCATGGACTGATCTTATTTCGGGCACAAGACCCGTGAGGACTTTTCAGCAATGGCCAATGGATGGGACAACTATTACTGATGGCTGGTGTGAATCCCAATGGAGTCAATCTGGAGTTTTCAACCAGTTCTGTCCGCTTGATAATTCCGGTAATCGCAGTGTAGTGGGCTGTGTGGCAACTGCAATGGCTCAAATTATGCACTATCACGAATATCTGGGTAATCCCGTTTTTAGTAACAATGATGATTATAATTCCGGCTGGTGGGATCCTATTGACATAGATGATGATCATGAATCAAATGATTTTCCTGACTGGAATGAACTCAATGACTATCTGGATATTGCAGTGGAGAATTATTCAAATGGAGAATTGCCTACCAGTGATGATCTTGCTGCCTTGAATTATGCCTGTGGTGTAAGTGTGGAAATGAGTTATAGCTCCGAAGGTTCTGGAGCAAATACTGGTGACGTTGCCAGTGCCCTGAGAAATAAATTTGATTATAATACTGCTTCCTGGAGTGACAATTATGGAGGAACATTTTATAATACTATTGCAGAAGATATGATCCATATGCAACCCTGCGAATTTTCCATTTATACTGATGGCTGGAATGATGGCCATGCAATTGTCTGCGATGGTTATAATACAGATGATTATTATCACCTGAATTATGGCTGGGGAACATCAAATATTGGCTGGTATTATATACCCAGTGGGATGCCCTCAAATTATACGATTATTGGTGGTGCTGTGCACAATATAGAGGGTGGTGAAGTGCCGGTTTCTGTGAGTGGACAAGTTTCTGGACCTTCAATACTTGAAGACAGTTATATTCTATTTGTTGGAGAAAATTACTGTTATGAGTCATATGCAGATATCGCTGGTAATTTCAATGTTCCAGCTCTAAAACCCGGTTGGTACACCATTTCTGCAGTCAGTGGCAGATTATGGTATACCGAACAAGAGATCTATATTGATTCAAATCTAAGTTCACTCATTCTGGACATGTTTAATTATGACGCTCTCGATGGTCAGGTGAATGCTGATATCCAGACGGGAGGTACAAATATAGCTCTATATGATTCTCTTGAGCAGGTTGCTGCTACAATGGCTGACTTGAATGGATTTTTCTCAATTCCGGACATTCTGCCGGGAACATATACTGCTACTGCTTCTCTTTCTCCAAATTATTTTGGTTCAAATTCAGTTACAATTAATCCTGATAATCAATTTGTTCTGATCGATATGGAAGAATTTGAGCATTCCTCCAGTATCCACTGGTCAGATGAACCAGTAGACACACATTCTCTTGTTCCCATAGAAATCTCATGTGCCATAAAAATCCTTAGTGAGGATCTGATCTCTCATACAGGAGATATATTCAAAGGAGTATCATTTAAATGCCCGATCGAACAGGGCGAAGGTAATATTACTGCACAATTGTGGAAAGGTGATCAATTACTGACTGAACAACCGATAGATGAATTTTACTATGGAGAAGAGATTTTTGCTGAATTTCCAGTCTTTACGGCAATTGATCCTGATGAGGATTATTATGCCGGTTTTAAAATTGAGACTGAGACAGGTGCTATCGCCTGGAAAGATGCAGGGCCTCGTGTTCCGGGTAAAGGTGCATGGTTCAGGATCTCTAACTGGGTAGAATTAGCCGCTTCTTTTGACTTCAATTTCTGTATCACAGCAAATATGATTACTCATCTGGTAGATAATGATAATAATGAATATCAGATTATCAAAGCAGATCATTTTAATAGCAGCTATCCAAATCCCTATATTCAAAGTTCATTAAGAAATCCTGTTACTGTCAGCTTTGATCTGGCAAAATCCGGTGATACACAAATTGACCTATATAATCTTAAAGGACAGAAAGTCCAGGAGATATATAGAAATCATCTGGAAACTGGCAAACACGATATTTCCTGGCAACCTCAAAATTTAAGTACAGGGATATATTTCTACCGACTTTGCATTGATGGAAATGAAGCAGATTATCAAAAAACTATAATTATTAAATAAAGGACTATATATGAAAAAACACCTTATCATCGGGATATTCCTGATCATATTTACTTCAGCACTACTTGCGAGCCCAGTAACAATAGATGAAGCTACTCTGGTAGCTCAAGGAAAGCTGACTTTGTCTGAGAATTCTTGTCAAATTGATAGCGTAAACCCAATTACCAACGAAGATAATCAGAATATTGCCTGGGCTTTCGATCTTTCACCTGTGGGATTTATTATTGTTAATTGCGATACAGATATTGTTCCGATATATGCCTATTCATTCCGCAATTCATTTTCGCTGGAAGAAGTGCAACAAAACACTGCTCTTATGATGCTTAAAGAAGATATCAAACTGAGAAAATCTGCTATTGATGTTACTGATCCGGCAATTATTCAAGATAATAATCTTACGTGGCAGGCTTATTTAAATAATGACCTGCAGAGCTTGATCTCACGTGATAGAAGCGTATTCCCTCCTTCATCTTATAACACGCCAACAGGTGGCTGGGTTGTCACTCAATGGGATCAGGGTCATCCCTGGAACCAGTTTTGTCCAATGGACCCAGATTCTGGCGGTCGCTCAGTTGTTGGCTGCGTGGCTACAGCTTTTGCTCAGGTAGTAAATTATCATCGCGAAATAGGTGATCTGATGTTCGATGATGATGATGATTATGTATCAGATAATTACACATCTCCTGTATATCTGGATGATGACTGGGATACTTATAATTTTTTAAATTTCCCTGATCTGAATGTTTATATGGATGAGTTACGAGATAATTATGCAAATGGACTTAATTTCACAAACACCTTGAAGGGTGCACTTTCCTTCGCCTGTGGTATTCTCACGGAGATGCAATATTCCAATAGTGGTTCTGGAACACAGACTCTTTATTCTGGATATGCCTTTTCAAACCGGCTGGGATATGACAGTGTATTAAATGTCTATAATATCGGTAATGATTTTTATACCATTCTCTCAGATGATATGGTTAATGGCAGACCTGCCATGATCTCAATTCTGGGTGGACCGGAAGGTCACTGTATAATTGTTGATGGCTGGAATAGTGATACAGATTATTATCATCTTAATATGGGCTGGAACGGTAACAGTGATGGCTGGTATTCATTACCTGAGGGTATGCCTGCTGGATACAATGTGATCAGAGAAGCAGTATGTAATATTGAGGGTGGCACAGTACCTGTAGATATACTGGGATTTGTAAATGCCTATGGTGAAAATGTTAACGGCACAGAAATTACCCTTGATGGAGCCGTAGATTATATTTGTACTACCGATGAGACAGGAATGTTTAATCTGGCATTTGTTCATGAAGGCTGGTATGATGTAACTGCCACACTGGCTTTGCTGGACGGAGGATATTATTACCATCAGCAGCAGGAATACATTGATGCCACAAACACCTTCCTGCAGATTGATATGGATAATTATGAATTTATTGATGGTAATGTGACTGCTCCAGTGGATCCTTCGGGAACAAACATTGCCATTTATCAGAATAATACTTTGGTTTCAGAAGCGGAAGTGGCGGCTGATGGCAGTTATCAGACTGCTGGATTGCTCCCGGGAAGTTATGTACTCGTAGCAAGTCTTCCTTCTCATTATGGCAGAGTTCGTCACATCAATGTCAGCTTGGAAGAGCAAACTTATAATTTTGAACTTTTTGATTATCAGCAAAGCAGCAATTTCTCTTATGCCTCAGAACCTGAAGATATCTGGCACCTGATTGCCACCACAATGAGTGTTGCTATCAAATTAACTGATGATGAACTGGCAGATATGGAAGAAGCATTAATCTCCAAGGTTATATTTAAATCACCAATCGCACCTGAGGACGGACAACTTTGGGCTCAAGTATGGCAAAATGAAACATTGATCAGCGAAACTGAAATATCCGATTTCTCTTATGAAGAAGAGCTGGAAATTGATCTTAATAATTTCGCAATCGTCGAGCAGGGAAATGAGTACTTTGTAGGATATAAGATTCAATCCTCCAATGCTGATCTCGCCTGGCATGATGCCGGTCCACGCGTACCGGGAAAGGGTGCCTGGTTCAGGATCAATTCCTGGACAGAACTCCCCGTTGCCAGCGATGTTAATCTTTGCATAGAAGCAGTTATTCTCCATCCAATGCTTGATGAAACTTCTGATAATGTTCCACCTCAAATCATCATACTTCAACAGAATTATCCTAATCCTTTTAATCCCGAGACAACGATCAATTTCAATCTGCCTTCTACTGATTTTGCCAGTCTTATAGTTTATAATATTAAGGGAGAAAAAGTTGCTACTCTTGCAGCAGAAGCTCTTTCTGCCGGGGATCACATCTATATATGGCAAGGCAAGGATGATAATAATTTACCTGTTTCCTCAGGAATTTATTTCTATCAGCTTGTTACCAGTCAGCAAACAGAAACCCGAAAGATGATCCTGCTTAAATAAATCTGGTTTTACAGAATATTGGCTCCAGATATTCTGGAGCCTTTTTTGTTTGTATAACAATTGAAACTTTTTTTTGATTTTTCCGTTATATTTTATGCAGTATAAACAGCGCAGCTGTGTCAGAGTAATTGGGAGTTGAATTTGAACAAGAAAGATCGGACAGATTATAGCAAAAATATAAGGACAGCAGCCGTCCTGCTCTCTATACTGCTGCACTTTATTTTGATCAACCTATATACTGTCTTGCCGAACAAACAAGAATTACAGAGTTTAGATTCCACTCCCCCTATATCTCAACCTCAGGAAAAAAGACTGACCTTTGAACTTGTGGAAACGCCACCCGGTATAGAAGATCAGCAACCTTCGGAGGAAACTGACCTTGCTTCGGATCAAAACTCCAAAGCTCAGGATAATTATACCGCAGATATTGAGTCAGGCTTACCCTTCTCTGAAGGTATTTCTGAGGCAAAGAATTATCCCCTTTCTGCTATTCAACCTGCTTTCGGAGAAGAAACTGCAGAAGAAACAGACCAAAACGAGCAGACAGAAGCTGAACAGACCGAATCTGAAACTATAGAAAGTGAATTCTTCAGTCAGCTTCTGCAACAGCAGGAAAAATCTCTTAAACAGAAGCTTGAAAGTCCTGAACCCTCACTGAAGAATTTAGATACTTCCGCATCTGATCTGGGAGGATTCAGTTTTAATACTTATAACTGGGACTTTGCCCCCTATATGCTTTCGATGAAAAGACGGATTCGCAGTAATATGAATCTGCCCTATGCCTTCACTCATTTGGGTGCTATCAGTGGTAATATAATGGTGCATTTCACTGTACTGCCTTCTGGTATTGTCAGTAAACTTGAAATATTAAAAAGCGATGCTCATTACTCACTGGATCAATCCAGTGTAAATGCCATTAATGCTTCATCTGCCTTTCAGCCGCTTCCTTCTGATTTTCCTGAAGACAAACTGGAAGTCACTGCCAGATTCTCATTTTCCATAATAAAAGACTAAGGAAATAATATGATTGAATTTTATCAGTCTCTTGCTCAGGGTGGAATTGTGATGATCCCACTCTCAATCTGCTCGATACTCGCTCTTGCCATTATAATTGAAAAATTCATTGTGCTCAGGAAAAGAAAAGTATTTAATCCTGAGATTACTTCAGTCCTTAAAAATATCGCTTCACCTGATGATTTCCCCCTCGCCTTATCCGTATGTAATAATTATAATGGTCCTTTTTCACATCTCATCATTATAATTCTTCAGAACTTTCATCAACCTTTGGAAGATATCAAAGAGGATGTAGCTGATCAGGCACGGCAGGAGATCAATTTCCTCGAGCGAGGTCTGGGCATACTGGAAACGGTAGCTGCCATTGCACCAATCCTTGGCCTTTTGGGAACAGTTTTTGGCATGATAAGAGTATTTGGTGATATTTCTACTCAGGGAGTAGGAGATGCAGCTTCCCTTTCATCGGGAATATCAGAAGCTCTTATCTCTACTGCAGTGGGACTTTCCATTGGAATCCCTACCCTGGTTTTTTATAATTATTTCTTTCAAAGGGCAAACAGCATCATTCTGGAACTGGAAAAGATCAGTAATGAACTGATCCGTAAGATCAGAGCTTTTAAGCAGGAGTCCTGATGCAACTGGTTACTAATAGAAAAAAAAGAGGTGCTGCCATCATCAATGTCACATCTCTCATTGATGTAGTATTATTGCTCCTGATCTTCTTTATGCTCACCACACGCTTTGTGGAGCAGCCCGGCATGAAGCTTGATCTGCCTCAGGCGCAATCATCCCAGTCATCAAAACCTCAGGAAAATACTCTGCTAATTAATGCCCAGGGAGATTTGCTTCTAAATAATGAAAAGATTGATATAGGGGATTTGAATTTAAAATTATCTGCTCTGATCGATACTTCATCAACCGAGAATGCTCTGGTACTTAAGGGTGACCGCACTGTGGAATATGGCTCAGTGGTTAAAATTATGGATATGGCAAAACTGGCAGGTTTCCAGACCCTTATCATTGCCACAGAAAAGGAATAAGCTTTTAGACCCGTTCCTCCAAATTAGCTCCATAAGGCATAAAACTGAACCAGTCAGGTACAATCTCTATCACAGCGTATCCACTATCTGCCGGATCAGTCCAATAGCGCTTGATAAAGGTTGCCACTTCCATAATCTCACCTTTCAAGCCAATATCATTGATCAGGTTCGCTTTGCCATTTATTCTGATATAACAGCCCTTTTCCTCGGTATTGGGATAATAGCACACCTCTGCATTAGCCTGCTTCCTGATCTGAGCGCATTTGGCATCTGCATCTCCAGTAGCAATAAAAAACCGTTCCTTATAATAGACCAGTATCACTGGTCTCACATAAGCCCGATCCCCATCAGTTGTAGCAAGCATTGTTTCCTGCATCAAATCAAATTTCTCTAATACTTCGAGTCTAGTCATAAATATCTCCTTTTGGTGAACAGTGATTGGTAATGTGAGAAATTGCCAGTTCCTAAAAACCAGTCAAGTTCTCGTCTCACTTCTCACTGCTCACTTCTCACAAAAAAAATTGCTGGTCGCAAGACCGGCATATTTTTTATAACTTCTCGTCAGCGAACTTTCGTCCAGCAGCGAGAGCCTTGACATTCATATCAACTATCTTCTGACCTTTTCTTCCGAAGATTGTTTGCAAAGCTGCTTCAAAGGATTTATAAGGTATGGATAAATATTTCGTTGCTGCTCCCAACATCACAATATTCATAGCTCTGGCGCTACCCAGATCCTTGGCAATCTGATCAGCATTCAAAAGCACGTGATTTCCCAGACTTTTGATCTCTTTCTCAACATCTTCCATCTCGGGATAATTTGGTATATTCTTAAAAGGTGTGCTGTTAGATATCAGCCAACCGTCTTTTGACAGATAGTTTTTATAACGCAGAGCTTCCATAGGTTCAACTGAAATGATCATATCACAAGCACCTTTCGCGATCAGGTCAGAATAGATTGCTGCATCCGATATACGCAGATGACTTTGCACATCTCCCCCACGCTGGCTCATGCCATGAACTTCTGCCTGCTTCATGTTCAAACCATTATCTAGAGCGGCTTGACCAATGATTGCTGCAATAGTCAGGATTCCCTGTCCACCGACGCCTGCCAGTATTATATCCTGTTTCATTATTTTGCCTCCTGCTTCTTCTTTGCACGCATTCTGCGAGTCATAGTTTGAACGCATTCTCTGCGAGGGATTATTACAGATACACCTTCATATTCTATCTCTTCTTTTAGCACCTGCACATTTTCTTCAAACTGGCGGGAAAGTGGTGTGATCACACGAATATGTTCTTTCTCTACTCCCATTCCACTGCAGATAGCTTCCAGTTTTCCAAAGCCAGTATAATCCTGTCCACCGGTCATACCAGTAGTGGAATTATCAAGGATTATGATCACCAGGTTAGTTTTATCATAAATGCAATCCAGGAGCCCAGTCATTCCTGAATGTGAAAAAGTACTGTCTCCTATCACTGCAATTGCCGGGAATAAACCAGCATCTGCAGCACCTTTTGCCATCGTGATCGAAGCGCCCATATCAAGGCAGGTATTAATCGAATTATAAGGAGGCAGAAAACCCAGTGTATAACAGCCAATATCACTAAATACGTATCTCTGCCCATCTTCAACATAAGATTTTAAGGCTTCATTTAATGATTTATAACTATCAATATGAGGGCATCCCACGCATAATGCGGGTGGTCTGCCTGTTACTACTTCCGGTAAACCTTTGCCTGAAAGAGTTTCTTTGCCTAAGGCAACTGCAACTTTATTGGGGTCCATCTCTCCGTCACGGGTAAAAGCGCCGTTTAAACGTCCCGTGATCTTAGTATTTTTGGGGATAGCTCCCTTTAACATCTCTTCCACCAGAGGTTGACCTTCTTCCACTACCAGTATCTTTTCGCAATCATCTACAAACTTTTCGATCATCTTAACTGGAATAGGGTACTGGCTGATCTTTAATATGGGATATTCACAATTATAACGTGTAGTAGCTTCTTTTACATAATTATAGGCAAGACCACAGGCTATTATGCCCAGGCTGCTGTCTTTGCCTTCTTCTACCCAGTTATAGGGTGAGTTTTCGCTTTCTTCAGTCAAATCCGGCTGGATTTCGATCAGGTGTTTATACTTTCTTCTGGCAAAGGCAGGTAAAAGCATGAACTGATTACGGTCTTCAGGTAACTTCAATTCATTTTCTGCTAACATCTCTCTTCTTTGCACACCACTGCGGGAATGACTAAGTCTGGTTTCCAGACGCATCATCACTGGCAGATGGTATTTTTCTGAAAGCTCATAAGCATGAAATGCCATATCATAACATTCCTGCTGATTTGAAGGTTCCAAACAGGGGATCATGGCAAACTTGGCATAAAATCTGCTGTCCTGTTCATTCTGTGATGAGTGCATACTCGGATCATCTGCAACAGTTACGATGTGTCCACCATTTGCACCCACAAAGGCTGAATTCATAAACGGGTCAGCAGCCACATTTAAGCCTACATGCTTCATACAGCTCATAGTTCGCTTGCCGGTATATGACATTCCTACTGCTTCTTCCACGGCTGTCTTCTCATTAGAAGACCATGTGCGGTGAATATCCCGCTGCAAAGCTTCAGGGCATTTCTGGATATATTCCATCACTTCTGTCGAAGGTGTGCCGGGATAAGCAAATACCCCTGAGCAGCCAGCATCAACAACTCCCTGAGCTAAGGCTTCATCTCCCAATAGCATCAGTTTCTTCATAAACTTCGCTCCTTATTGTTTTTATAAATTTTGTCATATATTTTACCCCCCCCCATTTTCTTCAAGGTATTTTTTCCTGAGACCTTTAAGATAGCCAAATACTGATTGGCGTAAAAAATAAAATATGGAGAATTTATTTTTATTGCGTATAAACGTTGTATCATAATATGATACCATTAATGGCGAACTTTAATCCGATTTTGCGATTCTATACACTTGTAACCCACAGGGAAGCCACTCTGGGGTAATTGAGGCAGAAATTAAATGTATATTATTGAATATAGGGCATTTAGGTAGAAAAGCCCTATAAATCGGCAGAAATTGGGCAAATGGAACTACTGACCTATTTTATTTAGGGTAAAAATAGATTATATTATTTGCGAACGGGAGTATAATAGATTAGTAAATTAAATCTATTGTGAAGAAGCAATTTGTTTTAAGCTTAGTTTTAGTGACGGTAAATTGAAAAATGCATAGGATCAAACTTTGATCAATTTTGCTTACAAGTATTTTACCACAATTTCTATTACCTTATCAAACAAAGGAATTAGAACACTATCAATTGATAGTGGTATAGAATTATTGAAGCGATTTTCCGGTAATTTCAAAGATTCCTTCATTTGCTCCTTTATTTTATAATACTTATCATCTTCAGAATCTTTTTGGGAGAAATTAGAATGAGCACAAAAATGACGCAATTCATAAATTAAATCTAATACCTTTTTATCTTCCCCTTTAACATAATTGAAAAGCTCAATATCATTTATTTTAATTTGTTTTAAATAAGAATGGAGCCTGATAATTATACTTGTATTTATAAAATGACCACAAGAATTCCATTCACTACGAAAATCAGCATCCAAAATCTTTTTTAATGATAAACCAATTAAGCAAGCTTGAGATTCTGATTGATATAAAGATGAAGTTTCCAAACCTATCCATTCACTATCATTTTGATCTTTATTTTTCTCTATAATTTCTACTGAAATTAATATTTACCCAGCCTACCTGATCTTCGGGTATATCAGATATTGCCAGAATAATTGGCTCCGCTAATTCTACCAATATAGTTTCGTTAGCTATAGATGTATTTAACTGTCCATATACCGTTAAAATAGCATCATAAAATCCCGCTTCTTCATAAGTATGGGAGGGAGATTTATTTCTTCGCTAAACTCTCCATCTCCAAAATCCCATAATAGACTATCTACCTCACCAGATGACATATTGGTAAAATAAATGCCTAATGGTGCGACACCAAACAAAGGTGATGCAGAAAAATCAGCCTCTGGTGGAATATTTGGCCCAATAACTTCAATATCATTGTTTTTTTCATTATGTCTGTTCCAGCAGGTCCCGCTACTGTTAAAGTAACACTATAAGTACCTATATCTGTATATCATGGAATGGATTTAGTTGATTAGATGTTGATATCTATGAATTTGAATAAACTGACTCGCAGTACCTTATTATGAGAAATCTTGTAAATTCCAGTTATTTTTGTTATTCAACTCATTAACTATCAACGAAAAACTAATCTTCAATATCAACAATGTCTCGAAAAACGTTTCTTTGTTAACTTCATTATCTAATTCTAATTCATGAATCACACTATGTCTTTTTTTTATTATTTCTTCCAATTTATTTTTTACGAAGTAAAACTTATTATTCACTTTTTTTCTCTTTGCTAATACCTTGAAAATATCCAATTTAAAATACTTATAAAAAACTGTATTTATTATATCCAAATTCTGAAAATTCCATTCTTTTGATAGGATGTACTCGATGGTTTGATCTCCTTTTTCAATATCTAGTAAATCTCTATAAGTAACTTTGATCCTTTCTTTAAGAATTGAATCATTCTTTTCCCAATTATATCTTAGAAGGACTTTAAATGTTTCTTTAAAAAAATATTCAAATATTGAAATTGTAAATGGAATTAAAGCATTAAATAATATTACATCAGGATTATTGGAACCCAATAATAGCTGAATTTCCTCATCGTTAGTTGAATCCATTTGCTTATTCCAGGGGTTATCATGCCAATTTTCTAGTCCGAATTGAAATAAAGATATTTTATTCCTAATGTTTTCGTAAATTATAAATAATCCTCTTTCTGGTGGACTATAATCTTCATAATCATTAATATTTGTATATCTGTTTTTTCCAAAACAATCATTTTCAAAGAAACCACCAAATATTTTTCGAGCTTCTCTAACTATGTCATTCTGCTTTTTTTTGTCAAATCGACTACCACCAATTTGAGTTTTAGTGTGTAATATCCACTCTGAGCAATTCAATGAGTCCTTTACACTTTCATCCAATTTGATAATCGAAGCGTAAACACCTGTAAATGATTGATAATCATGATACTCAAACCACTTGTAATTAACAATTTTATTTTCATCACAAACTTCATTTAGATATCTAACTTTGAAAAAGTCTCTCATGATCAGTAATTCCTGCAGCTTCTTTTTCGTTGAACTTTTGGGGTAAAAGTTTATAACTATACTCATAATCAATATCCTCTATCTAATTTCCTTCTCAAATTCTCAACTGGAAATTCATCGATAAATCCTACACTAAACTGTAAGATTAAAGACGCATCAAAAGCCTCAACAACCCCATTCCCATCTACATCAGCAACATCAATCCTCCAATCTTCCCAGGGCAAAGTTGTTCCTTCCGGTATTAATAAACAAAAATACTGTAAAACAAGTGAAGCATCAAATGCTCCAATAATTTCGTTATCATCCACATCTCCAAAATTATGTCCCGGAATTGCTTGAGGGTAATAAAATGCTCCAATATCTGCTATTGTTCCATCTGGATCAAAATAAATCGGGTCAGGATTACCAGCATCAACACAGGGAGAGGCTTCTGTAAGATGAAAATCACCATTCTCTGCATCAACAAAGAGTGGATCCATAAAGAGATTACAATATATATCGCAGGGATCTCCATTAATGTTTGAAGAAAGTATCTCTCCAAATAAATTTGGCATGTCAACTTGAACATCGCTCATCCAGAACAGATTATACACTACTTCTGATGGTGACATGTCACCATAAAATCCAAAGGAATTTTCATAAAAGATATTTCCTATGATTGATTCTATGGATTCATCATTGCAGAAGATGCCATTATCATTATTACTAATCGTGTTGCTACTTATAGAGGGAGTTGAATCTTCGCAGAAGATGCCATTATCATTATTACTTATTGAATTGTTTGTAATAGTTGGTGAGGAATCAAAGCAATAAATGCCATTTTCATTATTACTTATCATGTTGCTACTTATAAAGGGTGATGCATTGCCGTTGCAGTGGATGCCTGCACTATTATTACTTATTGAATTGCCGGTGATAGTTGGTGATGAATCATAAAAGGGTACGATGCCATAACCATTATCACTAATTGTATTGTTGATAATAGTAGGTGATGAATAAATGCAGGTGATGCCATTATCGGCATATTCTATTTTACAATATGAAACCGTGCTACTTGATGAACTATTACCTTCGAAACATATTCTTGTCCAAATTCCAGGAAAAGGCTGATAATTGTTGCTTGTAAAAGTAATACTGTCTTCCTCTGTTCCTTCTGCTGTAAGCATTCCAGATACTATTAATTGCCTGCCATCAGCAAATTCAAGCCTTACTCCAGGCTCTATTGTTAGAGTATCATTCTCATTAACTGTTATATTATCGATAACTTGATAAATATATTCATTTGTTAATATTCCACTTATTTCGCCTGAAATATCTAAGGGTAATCCATATAGAAGTGTTACTGTCTCAAAGGTTGAATCATTCAGCAAAAGCTCTTCAGCAATATTAATAGACTGCCAGCCTTCATGAGAATATTCAATTGAGTATATTCCTTCATTTATAGATATTTGAAAATAACCATCTTCATTTGTGTAAGTGCTATCCGTAATAGCAGAAGGAGTAACAGCAGTAAAAAGTATTTTTGTCCCTTCATGGCTTTCTTCTCCATCCAGATAGCAATAGCCGTCAATTGCCGCAAAACGAGTATCAGCAAACACCGAATGTGAACCGATTAATAATAGTGTCAAAATGATGAAGTAAAATATTTCCCTCTTTTTCATTTTCTTTCCCTCCAATTATTTTTCTATTTTTTATATCTTATCAATATCAATTTAATTCTGATCAAAGGATTATCCCCTTGTCGGATCTTCACTGCAAATAGAATGAATAGAAACACCAATAACTTTTGCCCACAAACAGAATCTTTCAGGTTAGGATAATATTACTTTCATTCAATTCTCCTAACCCAAACAATCAAAATAATTCATATTTTGTCAAATTAATCTTACCGTGGGATGCCTCCATTTTTTGAGACTGTTCAACATTATGGTTGATTTACTCCTGCAAGAGAATGCGCCAATTTCTTCTTCATCAATATCGTCAATTTCCTTTAGCAGGGAATGAATACGATTATTAATTCGCTCCTTATGGCGATCAACATTCTTTTTCCATACAACTTTGTTTCTGTTAGCATCTGCTCTGATCTTTGTTCCGTCTATGAAATGCACATCATAAATATCTATGAAACCTTGCTCATAAGCATTGCGTCATAAATAGGTGTCACATTTTAACGCAGTGATTTTGAATTATATACGGCGTGAAGAGCTTCAATATCCGTTGATATGCAGCGATGATCAATGCAGATAGAATTCAAAAGAACAAGTTAAAAGTAACAGATATTTATGATGTAATGCTTATATGTGAAATACGAAATCTGCTAATACTACTGGCAAAATCTCTACAAAGTGCTTACTTCTATATCTGCTAATAGTTACAAGGTCGGGAGTTTGGTATCCATTCAACCACATAAATGTTATGCTGTCATGGAGTTGCTTCTCAATTTTTCGACTACTAAATATACCTTGCGTGTAGGCATAAATTAGTATTTTCAGCATCATTTTCGGATGATATGGACTGTTTCCACCCTTACCGTTTTTATTAGCCTTACAAGGTCTCACGAGCATTTTCATGCTTAACAAATCGACAAATGAATTGATTATCCTGGAGACATGATTCTCTGGAATCAAGTCATCCAGATAGGAAGGAAGGCATAAACCTTGCTGCTGATTATAATCTTTAAACTTCATATATGATACTTTTAAATATATAGTATTATTTTTAAAGCAAAATTAGTATTTTATTCAAATAATGGTTGTGAACCAGCCCCGGTACGCAGGCTGGTTAAAACAGCTATGCCTTACTTCTTATTGCCGTAGTCTATCATACTTGCAGGTTTTGGTTTATCCGAGTTAGGGTATTTATAATCGATAAACGGTATGGATAATTAATGGCAAATATTTAAGTTTATTGACGAAAAACCATCCAGTCTGAGTATTTACTCATCGAACATTGGGGAGTAAATTATGAAGAGAATACTTCTTTTTTTGATCATCCTGAGTTATTTAAATATCTGGGCAGATGATACAGGTGATTTACTCTGGCAAAAAGCAGTGATCATTGCAAAAGAAAACAGTCACCTTATTACAGGTGAATTGGAACAGGTAACCAAATTGACCAATAAGAAAGGAAAAGTGAAAGTAGAAGAAACTATTCTGATCACATATTCTCAATCTGGTAACGACGTTGTGGGAAGATTTGAATCTAGCTGCTCTAATGGTGGAAAACCCGTAGGACAAGATGATGAGCGTATAAAGTCTATGTTAGAAGAAGATATGCTGAATAAAGAAGCACTCTTCCTCAATTTTAAGGGGACAGACCTGCAGGTAACCAAAAAACCAGACATCCAGGAAATCAAGGGACATCAATGTCAGAGATTTGATTATGAGTATTATGAATATGATGATGAAAGCAATAAAAACCTGCGCTACTGGGGAAAAGTGTGGCTTGATAATGAAAATGGCATCCCTCTATTAGATGAAGGTAATTTGGAATCTCCCATCAAAATGATGAAGGATATCACAATTGCCACCTTCTATCATTATGGAGAGGATGGCTGGTATATAGATGAGGTTAATACCTCCTTCCGTATTTCGATGCTTATCATCAGTGCCTATACCACTATCTGCAGATATTACCGTAATTACTGGGAGTTTATACCAGTAGATTCTGAGATGCAGGAGTCTGATTAAGCATTATCAGACTGGTTATAATAGAGGTCGTCATCTGCGCCGCACCTGTGAGTACACCGGCGCTGCACGTATGAGAGACTGATCACTCTAAGTAGTTGATATCATTGCAGGTTTTCAATTATTTCACCTGTATAGTGAAAAGCTTCCAGCAAGTCCTTTTTGCTAATTCTAATAATAATTTCTCTTGTAATTAAAATCAGTTAAGGGATAAGTCAATGCTGAAACAGGGAACTTATGTCATCAGTCATAAAGGACTGCTCTATTTTTTAGATGAAAAGGGCAAGAGAATATCTTATAAACCATGGCTGGGAGACAGTGTGGGATTTTTGTATGATCTGATAATGGAGAAGAATATATTTCCCCGCAAATTTGGAGCAAGTATAGAAAAACATTATCAGATATTACAGGAGATGATGGCTGATATCCATGGTATGAAAGTTTTGGAACTGGCAACTGGTAGTGGAAGCGCTAGGCATTTTCTGGCAAAAGATAATAATTATACTGGTTCTGATATCAGTGTTTCTCTGCTGCGGCAGGCAAAAAGAAAAATTGAAAAAGCAGGTTTCAAGGACAGTAAGTTTTATGTAACCAGTGCCGAGAACTATATGTTTGAGCAAAATAGCTTCCAGGTTTGCCTCTGCATTCTGGCAATTAATTTTCTGAATGACCTGAACCAGCTGGCACAGGAATTATCTCAAATACTTCAGCCAGGAGGAGTTTTTTACTGCTGCGTACCAGTGCCGGAACGTAATAAAACAGGCAGCCTAGTGAGAGGAAACCTTTACAGCGAAAAGGAACTACAGGAAATTTTCTCTAAGCATAACTTTGTTTTTGAAGCCAGTACAGCAACCAATGGCTCAATATTATATTTCCAAGCCATTAAAAAAGATTGATCAGTGATTTCAATGTGATACTTACATTGTGATCTCAAGGAAAAGCAACAAAGCACGTAGTGACGTTTTAATGTTAGATAGTTCTTTGTTGTTCCGGCTTAGGGCAACTGTCAGTGCTAATTATGTTTAATTATAAGCATTTAACTGATTTTAAAGCATTTCAGAAGCTCAATCATTTCCTTTTTGGTAAATCAGGCTTTCTGGTTAAAATCTCAATAATATTTTACTAATCGCAAGATTTTAACTGGTAACAGGTTGAGTGGTATCTTAGAAAATAACTTCAAAAAGAAAAAATCATTATATTTGACATTTAAAGTCTTTCAGATAGATTGTAATAATAAAAAATGTAGGCTGGTTATATGTATTGCTTCGCACATTACTTAATACTGAGTTTATCAGTATTATTTCAGCTTTCTGCCGGGATACTTGCTCTTCATCTGATCAAGGTAACAGGCCGCAGGATGGGTTGGATTTTGATCTCTCTGGCGAACTTATTTATGGTTTATAGACGCGTATTATCCTTTATTGCCCTTCACTGCGACTCGCAGAATTTTATCTTATCTAGTGAAATTGCCGGACTAATGATTTCTATCATGATGTTTTTAGGAATGTCAATGATCAAAAAATACTTTTTAAGTATAGTAGGGATAAAGGACAAAATCCATGAAGAACAGATGGAACTTGAAAAGATCAATAAATCCAAGGATAGACTTTTTTCGATCATCTCGCATGACCTTAAGAATCCCTTTAATACAATTTTAAATTTTTCTCATCTTCTGCTGCGGAACTATAAGCAACCGATCCCGGAAAAAGCTTATGATTTTATCCGCCGTATTCATAAATCTGCCCGATGTGGTTATACCTTGCTGGAAAATCTCTTGCAGTGGTCACGTTTTCAAACCGGTACCATAGATCTGGTTTTAGACAAATTGAACCTGAATCTGCTGGTTGAGCAAAACATACTTCTGCTGACAGAAAATGCTAATGCTAAAAATATTTCTATCATCAATAAACTGGAAAAGCATCTATTGATCCTGGCAGATGAGAATATGATATCCACTGTTATCCGCAATTTATTATCAAATGCAATTAAATTTACCCCAGTAGATGGCACTATAACGATCTCCAAGGAGGTCAGAGAAAAAGATGTGGTGCTCAGTATCTCTGATACAGGACTTGGTATGACTCAGGATGAAGTGAAGAAACTCTTTGAACTTGATACGAATTTCTCAAAACCCGGAACGGATATGGAGCAGGGAAGTGGATTAGGCTTAGTTATCTGCCGAGAATTTATCCGCCTAAATAATGGAAAAATCTGGGCAGAAAGTGAAGAAGGAAAAGGAAGCACATTCAGTATTAGCATTCCTTTTCATTTTAGTGAAAAATAAATTATTTCAGTGAAGAGAAAATATGTTGACAGCATCAGGAAAAATGTTATTGTCTGTTACGTAAAAGGAAAATTTTTTTAACTAAAATTCGCAGTTATACATTGTGTAATGAAAAGTAGAAAGAATTGAAATAAGGGAGCTAAAATGAACAAAAAATTAAAGGTTTTATTCAAAGAACGCGGAAATGTAATCCATTCCGTAAGTGGGTCTACCCCGCTTAAAGATGCTGTTGATCTGATGAATCGTTATCATATAGGAGCCTTGATGGTTATCACGATAGATGGCGATATTGAGGGCATCTTGACTGAACGGGATGTGATGAAAGAATTAGCCCGTACCGATGAAGTTGTAGGTCAAATGCCAGTTCGTGATATCATGACATCAGCGGAGAAATTGATCTATACAACCGGTGATGAAAGTGTTGGTGAAATCATGAAGCTTTTAACAGAACACAGTATTCGCCATATCCCCATAGTCAATAATGATGGAGTGCTTGAGGGAATTATCTCAATGCGTGATGTAATAAGGATCATGCTCAAAGAATCTGAGAAAATGCAGAAAACATTGACTGAATATATCACTGGAACCTATCCAGTTTAAGGAGGCAAAGTGAATAAGAAGAGAATATTGATCGTAGATGATGAACAGGACATGCATGTATTAATAGAAAACCTGCTTGATAATGACCGTTTTGAATTTGAATCAGCAATGAATGGAGAAGAAGGTTACAATAAAATTGCATCAGCAAAACCAAACCTTGTTATCCTGGATGTGCAAATGCCTAAGATGGATGGATTTGAAATGTTCAAAAAATTGATTGTCGAGAAGATAGCTATCGATCTGCCAGTGATATTTTTAACAGGTATTGCTGAGAAACGTGGAGCTCATTTCAATGAAAAGGACGTGAAAGCTCATTTTAATAGTGATCTGGTTTCCTATATGGAGAAACCTCTTGATCCAGATAAATTTATTGAGCTGGTAGATAAGAAACTATTATAGTTTTCATTTAGCACGTAGTTTTTTTTTTATTAGTAGAATAATAATACCAAAATAACCCACTTCGCTTATATGCGGAGTGGGTTATTTTTTTGATGTAAGGATTACGTGGCTACTTGCGAGAGGACTAAGAAAGTTGGATGTGTACCGTTGGTGGTACGCGATTTACTTAGACAGGCTAATTAGAGATTAGTTTTTATATATTGGGTGATCTTATGGGCTGCTTCCAGAACAGGTGGGGAAATAGTTTCACCAAACTTTACATTTTGAGGTTGGATCCCTAAAAGAAAAGTTTCCATTTCAAAGAATTCTGAAATACGCCTTAATGAAATTGTATGAGTATGAAAAGTATTATCGGGAATTTCAGAAATATGGATCATCTTGAAGTAACCTGATTCACGGTCAAAATCTGTGCAATCTACCAGAACAAGCAGATCAGGAGCAAGGGAATTAATTTTACCAACGAATTTCTCAATAGCGGCTTCTACAATAAGGGTATCTAAAAGGGGTCTTTTCTCAAGTTCTTCACAGATAATAATTCCAATTGCATCATCAGATTTTAACCTGTTCCCTACTCCCACAAAGAGGAGTTTTTTACCTGTAGCATCCAATAACGGTTTAAAGGAATCAAACACTTAGCTAAGATTTTCTATCTGGAGCTTACGATTGCAGTTAGGACAGAGAATATTATAGGTATTCTTTCTTTTCAGGCCATCTTTTATGGGAATAGAAACATCTTCAGCCCTGGAAAGCTGCAATCGCTCATTAAGCATATTCAAATTAAGCACTGATGCAAACGCCTTGGCACCAAGCTGGTCATGAATAAACTGCATATGCTGCTTTGTGGTAATAATAGCCCCGCAATTATCACAAATAAGAAGTTCACGTTCCTGAGTTTCAACCACTTCAGCACGATCAAAGCAGGCAAGATCATAAATTTCATCAGATAGTACTACACCTTTACCGGTGATGCAGTGTTCTTCGCATTTACCACAAAAGATGCACCTGCCATAATCGCGAGTAATGGTTCTGATACCAGTATTGGGATCATCTTCAAAAGTAATGGCATTGGACGGGCAAACATTGGCGCAGGTTTCGCAGCCTACGCAATTATCTTCATCCACCACCGGTTTACCTCGATATCCGGGAAAAGGTTTGAATTCACCTTTCGGGAATGGACTTGTATATGGCTTTGTGAATAAAGAAACCAGGGCTTCCCTTACTTCACGCAATTTGGGATATCTCATTTGTTCTGCTCCTTATAATGATCAACCACAGTTTTATCTGACAATTCAATTCCAGCCTTATATGATCCTCGAATCAGAGCATGGGCAGCAACGGTGGAAGTGAAGAATAATAGTGGTATTGCAATAAGAGCTTTGATACCTGTAGCAGAAAATCCGAATTGGATAAATAAACCCAGCAGGATACTGCACGTTCCTAAGGTAACGGATTTAGTGGCAGATTGGAGACGATTATAAACATCTGGCAGACGAAGCAGTCCCAGGCAGCCAAATAGATCAAATGCTGCTCCAACTATATAAAGAATAACGCTGATACTATTCATCTAATTTCTTCCTTGTTAAATATTTTGCCAGTGTGATAGTGCCGATAAAACTGATAAGTATCCAGGCAATAGCAATATCGATAAGGAACAGTCTATTGGTTTTAATTGCCAGGAAAACGCAGATACCTACGACCAGAATTCCAAAAATATCAATAGCCACCATGCGATCGGCAACAGATGGTCCCAGGATAACCCGCAGGAAACACAGGAAACTTAGTCCCATTAAAATATACAATAAGATATCAATCATTATTCAAATATCCTTTTTAATAGTGTTTCAAATCTTCCGATGATCTTTTTGGTGTAGTATTCCGGATCATCACTTTTTACATATATCCAATGGATATACAGGTCACTATCGATAATATCTACAGTAATTGTTCCGGGAGTCATTGTGATGGAATTTGCCAGGATTACTCTCGCTATATCTGTTTTCAATGATGAATGCACTTTAACAATACCGGGTTTAATAGGCATTCTGGGACTAAGAACGCGATAGGCAACATCGATATTTGCCTTGATACATTCCCAGATGAATATGATTATATAAATGATCAACCAGAAATATCTTACCGGGTTATAGAATTTCTGCCAGGAAGTGAGAAATCTGTTTGAGAAGATCAATGTTGTGAGTAGAGCAGCAAATACGCCACTAAGGATATTTGCAGTTTCAAGACTGAAAGAAAATGCCATCCAGATCAAAAATAAAATTATAAATAATGTTATCTGCTTCATAATCATCATCCTAATACTGCTGCGGAATACTGCAGATTTTTTATCAGCACATTAACAGCGGGGAAAATGAACTGGTCGCGGAGTGAGGGGATCACCATCAAACTAAGCATTATACATAATAATGCCAGAATCATCATTGCAATTGACATAGGCAATGGAGCTTCCTTGATCTGGTGATCATATTCTCCAGGTTTATTATAGAAAATATATTTTTGAAATTTCAAAAAATATGAAATCGTGATAATGCTAACTGCAACAGCAATGAAAGCCAGCCAGTAAAATTGAGCTTGAACTGCAGCAAGAATAATGATCAATTTACTGAAGAATCCATTAAATGGTGGAATTCCCGAAATTGACATTGAGGCAATCAGCGAAGTTTTACTTGTAATGGGCATTTTTTCTGATAATCCACCTAATTTGCGCATATCCCTGATTCCGGTTCGATATTCCACAGCACCGGCATTGAGAAATAGCAGGCTCTTGAATACGGAGTGATTTAATAGATGCAGTAATGCACCAAAAATTGCAAAGGCAGCAATTGTCTGGCTCCCATTCCGCACCAAAATTAACATTCCTATTCCAACTCCCATAACCACATAACCCATCTGACTGATACTGGAATATGCCAGTAGTCTTTTCATATCCCACTGTCCTATTGCCATTAATCCACCAATTATCATCGATAAAGTTCCCAATACAATGATCGTCATCGCTATATCAGCATTAAGGGCAAACATGGAAAAGAATAATCTGAATATCACATAAAGTCCAATCGCTTTGATGAGTACACCGGAAAGCATGGCAGAAATTGGTGAAGGTGCAGATGAATGAGCATCAGGCAGCCAGGCATGGAAGGGGAAAATTGCAGCTTTCAAACCAAATCCGACCAGGAAAAGCAAGGATACAAATTTCACAAAAGGTGCAGAATATGGTAACTGCCGGGAAATATCAGCAATATTAAGGGTTCCTGTACCCCAATAAATAAATCCGATTGCCAGGAGGATCAATAGTGATGCCAGACAACCCAGAACCTGATATTTGAAGGACGCTTCTAACTGGTGTTTTTCTACCCCAAAAGCAACCAGGATGTAAGAAGAAATTGCGGCAATTTCCAGAAATACATAAATATTGAAAATATCACCACTGATCACAATTCCATTCATACCAGCAATCATTAAACTGAATAATATATAGAATTTTCTTTCAGCAGTATATTCTCTTGTATATGAGACGGAATACAGGGCAGTTAAAAAACCTACTGCAGAAATTATCAGCAATAGTAATTTCGAAAGTCCATCCATCACCATATAGATAGCAATCGGGATATCTCCAACATCAGGAAAGCCACCAACTCTATAGACCAATGTACCCTGGGATTTCAGCATAAAAAACAGAGTCAGACAGGTAAGAAAGAGCAGTTCTACTACCACGACTACTTTACCAATGTTTTTTATTAATCTCCCCAGAATTGCCATTATAAAGGCAGAAGCTAATGGAATTACTACATAAAGCGGGATCAATGCATTCATTTTTTATCCTTTTAGACTATTTATCTTTCTGATATCAAAAGTACCATATTTTCTGTATAATCTGATAGCCATCGCCAGAAGCAGAGCAGTTGTTGCTAATCCGATAACAATAGCAGTGAGGATCATTGCCTGAGGTAGAGGATCTACATAACTGCCGATATGAAACTTCTCAGCAAAAATGGGAGCAGTGCCACCATCAACATATCCAATCATGATCAGAAACAGGTTTACACTGTATTCCATGATTGCCAATCCAATAATGATCTTGATCAGATTTTTTTGCGTAATTATACCATATAATCCGATGAGAAAAAGGATCAAACACAATATAAATGGTATCATAAAGCTACCTCATCCTTATATACAACCAGAGCAATGAAAATTGTAGTTATAGCAGCACATACTTCGGTACCGACAATAATATTTTCCAGCGGGATCATTCCTGCACTGAGTAATTTGCCAATGACACCCTTATTAATAAAATTACTGAAAAACACAAATGAACTTGAAAGGATCAAACCAAATCCTGCAATTATTATAAATCCGAGTATTGCTCCACTTTCTAGAAATTCCAGTCCGGATTCTTCCTTACGAAGCTTATCGAGAATTTCTCCATTTGCCAGGATCTGCAGAATAAAGGCACTTGCCATTATCACTCCACCAGCAAAACCACCACCAGGAGTTAAATGACCATAAAACACGATATATATCCCGAAAAGAAAGATTATGGGAGCTATGAACTGAGTTACTTTTCTTACAATTATCGTCATACCTTTCATATTATCACTCTCCCTTTTTGCCTTTTAACCTCAGAATGGTCAAAACACCTATCACAGCCGTGAAAAGCACAGTAGCCTCACCCAAAGTATCATATGCCCTGAAACCAAATACTACACCTGTTACCAGATTAGCACTTCCGGTTTCATGTACTCCTTGAGTGTAAGCAGTAGCCATTCTAGTGGCATGCTGTCCAAAGGGACTCAAACTGCCTGAGATCTTATCAAATGCCAGGTAGAAAGCGATCGTAAACAGCAATAGAACCAGAAGGTAGATAAACTGACTGAAGCGGGCAGTCTGCTTGTCTTCCTTTTCTGTGGTATCTTTGATAACTGCGATCATGATAACCAGTGTGACAATCTCGATCACAACCTGCACAATTGCCAGATC
>Ga0075120_10000262_pt1 | contig 43717 bp, 30 predicted proteins | sample AntAceMetag02UKL_FD_69792 | JGI IMG/M metagenome (GOLD analysis project Ga0075120, IMG submission 69792) | Saline lake microbial communities from Ace Lake, Antarctica - Antarctic Ace Lake Metagenome 02UKL | ecosystem: Environmental > Aquatic > Non-marine Saline and Alkaline > Saline | place...
GTACCAAAATATCCAAATTACCATCTATTCGGTTACAGTTGCAACAAGATACAAAGTAATGGATATTTCCTTGTAACAAGCACAACAGCAAAAGTTTCAGATTGTCCGTGTCGGGTCTCTACGGTTTGTCAGGGCAAAACTCAGCGCTTCAATTTCTATCGCCATATTCTCGTTACGGACCCAGATATTTTCCGGCACCTGCAAAGTAATCGGAGCGAAATTCAGGACAGCTCTCACTTTACAGCCTATCAGTCGATCTACTACACTTTGGGCAAACTGCGCCGGCACAGCAATAATTGCTATCTTGATCTTGTTCTGCTTTATCTCTTCCGCCACATTACCAAAGTCTTTTACTTCCAAACCCTGAAACGTTTTCCCTATCTTTGTAGGATCATTGTCAAACAATACCTTGATGAGGAAACCCTGCTGCCTGAACTGGTCATAATCCAGTAAAGCCCTACCGATATTTCCCGCACCTACAAGGGCAACATTCCAGGTTTTATTAATGCCAATAATACGTGCTATGTTTCTTTGCAGATCGGCGACATAATATCCCAATCCTCGACGTCCGAAAGCACCAAAAAAGGACAGATCTTTCCTGACCTGTGCAGCGGTCAGGTTGTTCATGTCTGCAAGTTCCTGGCTGCTGATGGTTCGCATGCCTCGGTCATAGGCGTATTTCAGCGAACGGTAATACAAACTTAACCGACGTACCGTTGCATCAGAGATTTTGTTCTCACCGACTAAGGGTCTGTCTATAAAAGTCATTTTACCCCCGGAGTTCTTTGGTTAAAGTTAACGGGTTCCTTTGAATCAACATTGTCCTGTTTCCCAGCTTATTCATCAACAGTTGGTTCGGCTTGATCTTCTTCTATTCCTTCATCAAGAATATCGCCATCACCTGTTTCCTTATCTTCGTCATCATTAGTTACAACGTTTGTAATGGATGAAATCTGATCTCCCTTATCCAATCTGATCAACTTAACACCCTGCGTAGCTCTTCCGATGACGCGCACGTCCTTTATTGGTAAACGGATCATAACGCCTTGTTGCGTAATGATCATCAGGTCATCGTCGTCACCCACTTCCATAATTGCGAGCATATGTCCCACTCTATCGGATGTTTTCAGGGTAATAACACCTTTGGCGCCACGCTTTGTGAGCCTGTAGTCGCCTATTTCGCTTCGCTTTCCAAATCCCTTGTCAGTTGCGACCAGCAAAGTGCCATTTCTCTTGACTACCACCATACCTACCACGATTTGACCCTCGGGAAGGCTTACGCCCTTTACCCCGGCTGTTGTGCGCCCCTGGGGACGTACATCAGTCTCACGGAATCTTACCGCCTTTCCTCCGCTTGTTCCAAGAATAACCTCGCAGTTACCATCCGTGATCGCAGCATCAAGAAGCTCGTCGTCATCCCGGACATTGATCGCAATAATTCCACCCTTACGTACGTTGGAATATGCACTTAGGTTGGTCTTTTTAACGGTGCCACCCCGTGTGCAAAGGAGAATATTATGTTCATCATCAAACTCTTTCACATTTACAAAAGACGCTATCTGTTCATCAGATATCTGGAGAATATTTATCAGTGCTTTACCCTTGCTCATTCTGCCCATCTGAGGAATGTCATATACCTTAAGCCAGTGCAAGCGACCTCTATCCGTGAAAAAGAGGACGTATTCATGGGTTGACGCTATAAAGAGGTGTTCAATGAAATCCTCCTCTTTTGTCTTCGCCCCTGTTTTTCCGCGTCCGCCGCGACCCTGGCGCCGGTAACTGGTAATCGGTTGTCTTTTTATATAGCCGGTATTGCTGATAGTAACGACCATATCCTCTTCAGCAATCATATCTTCAATGGTAAATTCTTCGTATTGTTTGATTACCTCTGTGCGGCGATCATCTCCAAAACGTTCCTGTATGTTGGACAACTCGTCCTTAATAATTTCCATTCTCAAAGTCGGCGATTCCAGTATCTGTACTAATTCTATTATTAATTCTTGTAACGCTTTCAGCTCGTCAACCAGCTTCTGTCTCTCCAGTCCGGTCAATTTTGAGAGGCGCATGTCAAGTATCGCTTTAGCCTGGATATCTGTTAATTCAAACTCCTCCATTAACGAGATTTTAGCTGTCTCCGGTCCGCTGGAAGCACGAATGATCTCAATAATACGATCAATATTGTCGATGGCTATCTTTAAGCCTTCGAGTATATGTTCCCGCTCCTTGGCTCGACGCAAATCAAAATTAGTTCGCCGCAATACCACGTCATGGCGGTGATCCACGTATTTCTGAAGTATGGTCTTAAGGTTCATTAGCTTTGGCACTCCATGATCCAGCGCGATCATGTTCATGCCAAATGTTGTCTGGAGTTGAGTATGCTTGAAAAGTTGATTTAGTACCACTTCTCCATAAGCATCTTTCTTAAGAAAAATGACAAGTCTTGTACCATCACGGTCGGACTCATCACGTATATCACTGATTCCTTCAATCTTTTTCTCATTAGCTAACGCAGCGATTTTTTCCGCAAGTAGTGCTTTATTAACTTGATAAGGAAGTTCGGTAACTATAATCTTCTGGCGTTCCCGCTTGTCTTCTTCAATGTAAACCTTTGCCCTCATTATCACTCTGCCACGACCGGTACGATAACCTTCTTTGACTCCAGTCATACCGTAGATAATTCCGCCGGTAGGAAAATCAGGCGCGGTTACAAAGCGCATCAGGTCATCGATCTCGCAATCAGGATTGTCGATAAGGTGGACGACTGCTTCAATGATTTCAGTTAAATTATGTGGAGGGATGTTGGTTGCCATTCCAACTGCAATACCACTCACCCCGTTCAGCAGAAGATTTGGCAGCCTGGCAGGCAGAACTTCAGGTTCTTTTAGAGATTCGTCATAATTATGAACGAAATTGACTGTTTCCTTGTCAATATCTTCGATCATTTCATCGGCGATTTTTGCCATTCTCGCTTCAGTATAACGCATCGCTGCAGCGCTGTCACCATCCGTGCTCCCGAAATTACCCTGTCCATCCACGAGAGGATACCTCAGGCTGAAATCCTGAGCCATTCGCACTATAGCGTCATAAATTGCAGAATCACCATGCGGGTGATACTTACCCATTACATCACCGACAATTCGCGCTGACTTTTTGTATTTCTTGCCCGGTGTTACTCCTAATTCACGCATCCCAAAAAGTATTCTGCGATGCACGGGTTTCAGGCCATCCCTGACATCAGGCAGGGCGCGTGAAACAATGACGGACATTGAATAATCCAGGTAGGAGTTTTTCATCTCCTCTTCGAGAGCAATCTCTTTAATTCGTTGGCCGTGAGTGTCTAAATTCATTTAAGGTATTTGTCTTTTATGTTGTTTGGAAAAACTGCCCAATGTATGCTAATTTTCCGAAGTCGGCAAGGAAGAATATAGTGTAGTAGTGCTTTCAGTTTCCTGATTTTATATCAGGATATTCTCTTATCTTGTGTTCTCCCGGATCGCTTTTGCAAAACAATTTATGAACTTTTTTCACAAATTCCAAGCACTATGTTATCCGGAACACATTATATTAAATAATAATCCTATTCCCTTATTTTATAACACTGTTCATCTGAGCCAATGCGAAGTTACAAATTGTCAGACTGTTTCGATTTCCACGTAAAAAGATTTGCGCAATTTTAATTTGTGAAAAACTCCTCTTTCGATGGCAGATGTTTCCAAGTATCTAATTCCTGACGGGGATTGTCTGAAATATTTTTACTGCTTTGGGGGTAACATTAGCTTGAACCGCAAGAACTTCCAAACCTCTATCAACCGACCCTTTCAATTCATCCGCATATTCCGGATCGAAACCGGATGCCGGGGCGAAAATCTCACCATCTGATCTCTGAACGACATAAACCATCATCGCTCTGTCGCCCTCATCAATTTGATCACATAATACCTGTAAGTGCTTTCTCCCACGGGTTGTAACCGCATCAGGAAAACATGCGAAATTGCCTTCGTTAAAATTTGATTTAACATTCGGATTTGGAAGAACCATGGTTACATTTTTTACTTCGATCCAGCATGGCTGTAAATTGTCTGAATCAAGCAACAAGTCGATTCTGCTATGATCACCAATTGAGACTTCACTGCGAAAAGAAGAATAACCTTCCAAGCCGGGCAATAATTTTTCTGATACCGCCTCGGATACCACCCGGTTTGGAACAGCAGTGTTAACTCCCACCCATATCCTTCTCCCGTCAGGTCTCTTTATCCTGATCTGCTCGAGGGTATAAAGATATTTACGTTTGGGATTATGCGGACCACTGATTAAAACCGGGTTCCCCTCTTCAAGCAAACCAGACATCGAGCCCGTATTCGGACAATGCACAGTCATCTTTTCGCCGGACACAATTACATCGGCAAGAAAACGCTTGTACCTGCGAATCAATCTTCCTTCTATCAGTTTTGATGGATAAAGCATAGCAAAATAATGGATGTGAGTTTTCGAATGACGAGAATCAATATATGTCAAAATTTTGAGACGTGATAAGCATTTGTTTAACTATCCTGATCGGATATCAACAGAGCAAGAAAATATTCAATATGCTCGCCATACACAAATACGAATATAAAAATCTTCTTAAATTCACAACATTTTCTGGTAAATTATCACAAATAATCCGCCTCTGTCTCCAGGAATTCTTAATAAAAAAATAGGAAATAAGACGCTCACAATATCACTATATTTTTCCCTTCTGTGTGGTTCCCGAAAATATTCGTAGTTGAAAGCAATACGAGGAAGCGAAAAGACGAGCTTCACACATTTTTGTTGTTCACCATGACAAGGAAATTAACTCGCAGGAAAAACATGGCAAACGTCAAGAAGAAAAAGGGTGTAGTAGCAATTCTTACCGGTGGCGGCGATGTTCCCGGTTTGAATCCGGCGATTCGTGCGATCACCATTCGAGCTTTGCGTGAAGGGTTCAAGGTTATCGGAATCCGTCGCGGTTGGGCGGGTACTATGGAGATCATTCGCGAGAAAGATGCGGACAATAGTGATCATTATATCGTCCTTACCAACGAGATCGTGAACAAAGCAGGCAGAACCGGTGGCACTTTTCTACACAGTACACGGACTCGTCCCAGTACTGTTCCCAAAGCGAACGTTCCGTTGCATCTTCAGGATAAATATTCAGACGAGATAAACGACTTGACGCCGGAAGTGATAAAGAACCTCGATTTCCTCGGTGTGGATTATCTTATCCCGTTGGGCGGCGACGATACCCTCAGTTATGCAGTCCGCTTACACAATGAAGGATTGAAAGTTGTAGCTATCCCCAAAACAATGGATAACGACGTTCCCGGAACTGATTACTGTATAGGATTCAGCACTTGTATTACCAGGACGATCAATCTGGCTCACACCTTGCGCACGTCTGCCGGATCCCATGAAAGATTTGCAGTTTTGGAAGTCTTTGGACGTTATGCCGGTTTTACAGCCCTTCTGCCCACATTGGCTGGCGCAGCAGACCGTTGTGTTATCCCTGAACATAAATTGGATATCGAGCGATTGGCAGAACTACTGGTAGAAGATCGCTCCAATAATCCCAGCAAATATTCGGTTGTCCTGGTATCGGAAGGCGCCAGTTTAAGTGGCGGACAAATGATCTTTCAGAATGGAGATAAAGATGCTTTCGGACATGCAAAACTGGGAGGGATTGGCGATCTGATCTCAGCAGGACTGAAACGACTTGCCCCCAAATATAACAATGGTAAACCGATCAGTATCATCAACCAGAAACTCGGCTACCTGGTACGCTGCGGTGATCCCGACGCCAACGATTCAATAGTACCCACTGCATACGGAACCCTGGCGTTAGACCTGATCCTGCAAAACATCCACGGTCGCCTGGTAGTACTCCACAATGGTCGTTATAGCAATGTACCCATAGACGTAGTCACTGAATCCCAAAAAGTTGTAAACGTGGAGAAATTTTACGATACCGACCGCCTACGCCCCTACTACAAAAGTTTCGAGATGCAACCGATGTTCATTATGACAAGTGAATGAGAGCAACCAAAACAATCTCAACAGTTTATTTTTCCTCAAGATGCTTATATATTATATATAAAAGGAGTCATTGAACAATATATTACTTAATTTTTGCAGAAATATTGACACTCTGGAATAAATCTGTTACGTTGATACTGTTAGTATGGTAGGTAGATAACTCTATCATTCAAAGCATGAGGATTTCCATAATTTAAGATTTTTCAGAACCCGGGTAGCTTACCTATCCGGGTTGGCTCTCTCGAGTATAATAACGTATCATCAATATTGATTTACTAGTTCGAAGACCATTAATTATTAAACAAGTGTTCAGGTTACTAACGCTAGTATTGATTCTAAAGAAGAAATTCAACAAGGGTAACCTATTTTATCTTACTCTTCAGTTAGAATGGAGATTAAAGCTATGTATTCTGATTTAGTGTCATCAAAAAATAATCAAGGTCTTCGTGTCCTTGATCCAGATTTACCCTTCCTTGCCTCAGAAGCTGCGATTGACCTAGACAACTTACTGTTAAAAAAGGCGCAAGATTTTACTGCAATTAGACGCTTGGCTAAACAGTTAGCGAATTCAATGGAGTTAGATCAAACTGGTACTCAACCACGTTCTTTGATGGATCCAGCGACATTAACAGTATTAGGAGTAGCTTTTGGAGATGCCGTCAGAAATCATTCTCTACATACTATCGAAGATTTGCTTGGTGAAACTACCAAAATCGCTAGATTACTTTCGGACGATAACTTGGAGAATAACCCTGAAGAATTAGAACAAGCACGGGATATCTGTGTGGCATTATCAAAATCAGTTATGGCTTATCACAAATCAATTCGTGATCTACATCCTTCACATCCATTTCGAAGGTAAGTGTGTCAACTTTAGACCACTCAAGAAAGCGACTCGCCGCAGTAATAAATGAAATCGAACGATTAAAACAATCTGAGTTTCCGTATCCACATCCCAGCCAAGCCTTAGAGCGCTTAGATCAATTGTTCAATCATCAGCGATCTGTTTTGGATAAGATTTCTTCTAGCTCAACAAACAGTGTTATCCATAGCGGATGCAGCGCATCATTGAAACAGCTTTTCGACTACGTTCCTATTCTTGGCTTTATATTACGCTCAACTAATATTCGCAATGCGTTCGAAATTTATACTCCTTTGCTGAGACTCGCTAGAAGTATTTTGAAAATCGACACAAAATTAATCTTATCGTCAGAATGGGAATTCTCGCCCTATATGTACAGTTTTATTCCTTACTTACCTGGATTTGTTCTTATTGGTTTACCTGCTACTGAATCTTCTAATCCATTACTCATCCCTTTGGCTGGACATGTTAGGGCATTCGGTATGGGAAAGTGAACGTTTTGCAGCAAAGTTTGAAAAACAAATTGAAAATGGTGTTTTGAAAGAACTGAAAAATAGTCGATGGGAAGAATATGAATTACTCAACGTAGGATCTAAAGTATCTGATCTTGATAGTGATGATATGTTTGTCCGATCCACTTGGTTGCCAGCGTATACGTGGGCATTACTTCAATCCGAAGAGATTTTTTGTGACTTTTTGGGATTATATCTCTTTGCTGAGTCTTACCTTCACGCGTTTTCTTATCTAACGTCTCCAAGTACATCTGGTCAACGTTCTTTAGGTTACCCTAACATCACTCGTCGAATTCATCATCTTGTCTATGCAGCAACTGTTATGAAGATATCCATTCCCGCTGGATTCAAATCTGATTTTGCAAAAGAAGAAGAACCAACTGAACCATCACAAAAGCTTTTGGTGTCAATTGCAGACACTGTGTCGAACCTACTTGCTACCGACCTAATCAAACTTGTTCAGGACTTTGCCAATGAAAAGAAACTTCATAGACGAAATCCAGATAAGGTGTCGCAAATCCAAGATGAATTTCGCAATATGATTGTTCCTACACTTGAGCAACAAACTCTAACTGATATATTGAATGCTGGATGGAACTGTAGTCTTGACTCTGATATCTGGGATAATGTTTCTCATGATAAACTTCATGAAGCAAAGGATCAAATTCTACAAGATCTTATATTGAAAAGCATGGAAGTGTCGGAGTATCATGAAAGGACTAAAAAAGAACAATGATCATCAATGCTGGACAGATCGCGAGAGAATTGAAACATCCTTTAAATGCAGATGATCCGTTAATCATTACGCCATCACCAGATTTAGAGGAACTCAAGAAGTCAGGCTCGGCTTCCATTGATCTTCGTTTGGGTTGTTGGTTCTTAGCATGCCGAGCAAGTAGAACAGGATTGCTGGACGTTTATAAAAGTCAAGACGTTATTCCAAGTGAAGCTAAATTGACTAAATCCTACTATGTACCTTTTGGAGATGGTTTCGTTTTGCACCCTCGAGCATTTGTACTTGGAGTAACATTAGAATGGATTCGTTTGCCAACTGATCGTTCAGCTATGGTAATTGGTAGATCATCATGGGGTAGACATGGATTGATCATAGCCACAGCCACTGGAGTACATCCTGGTTTTACTGGATGCCTCACTCTTGAACTCTCAAATGTAGGGGAAATACCAATTATGATAAAGCCTGGAACAACAATTTGTCAGATATTTATTCACAAAGTAGAAGGTGGAGATCCCAAATTTGTTGACCAAAGTTCCTTTATAGGTAGTAGGAAACCAACGCTTGGCGCAATAAAACTAGACGAAATCGCTCGGCTATTAGCAAATGATGATTTCAATAATCAATAAAATATCAAACTTATTCAAGACAGAGATACCCTCCAACTAATGAAAACTGTTGTTTGAAGTTGTTGAGCCTACACATCCAGATTCTTAACATATTTTGCGTTTTCTTCGATGAATTTTTTCCTTGGTTCTACTACGTCGCCCATCAGGATTGAAAATATACGGTCGGCGCGGGTTGCATCATCCAGGGTTATACGAACTACTGTTCTTGTTTCCGGATCCATTGTGGTTGACCATAGTTGTTCTGGATTCATTTCACCAAGACCTTTATAACGATTGATAGCGATGTTCCCGCCGCCCATTTCTTTCAGCTTTCTGTCTCGTTCTCTATCGTCATAGACATATACTTCTGTTTTTCCCCTTTTAAGTCTATACAGCGGCGGTTGAGCGATGAATACGTGACCTTGATCGACTAGTTGGCGCATGTACCTGAAAAAGAAAGTTAACAGCAAAGTGCGAATATGTGCACCGTCAACGTCGGCATCAGTCATAATGATGATCTTACCGTACCTTAATTTCTCAATATCAAAGCCGCCATTACCATTACCGCCGCCATTGGAATCATCTCCAAACAGGCTTCTTTCTTCTTCGGTACTGGTTCCTATGCCTGTACCGATAGCCGAAATTATGGTGCGGATTTCCTCATTGCCGAGGATGCGGTCGATGCGGGCTTTTTCCACGTTCAGGATTTTACCTCGAAGCGGCAGGATCGCCTGGAAACGCCGGTCACGCCCCTGTTTTGCACTTCCGCCTGCCGAATCACCCTCCACCAGGTACAGTTCAGTTACAGACGGGTCACGATTGCTGCAGTCTGCCAGTTTGCCGGGAAGTCCGCCTGATTCGAGAACGCCTTTTCTCCTGGTCAGGTCTCTCGCTTTCTTTGCAGCTTCCCTGGCTCGGAAAGCCTGAGTAGCCTTATCGATTACTCTTCGTGCTACTGACGGGTTTTCCTCAAGGAATTCTGAAAGACACTCGCCTGTAATAGTTTCAACTGCGCTTTTTACTTCGCTGTTACCAAGCTTGGTTTTTGTTTGACCTTCGAATTGGGGCTCGGAAACCTTTACGCTAATTATCGCAGTTAAGCCTTCACGGCAATCCTCGCCGCCAAGCAGGAAACCTTCTTTCTTGAAAAGTTTCGCTTTGGTCGCGTAGCTATTCAGTGTACGCGTTAAAGCTGTTTTAAACCCTACAAGGTGTGTCCCGCCTTCTATAGTGTTAATATTATTTACATAAGAATGAATATTTTCCCTGTATGAATCGTTGTATTGAAAAGCAACTTCAACCGGAATCCCGTCCCTCTCTTTATCAAAAGATATTGGTTTCAGCAAAAGTGCATTTCGGGTTTCATCCAGATACTTTACAAATTGAACCAGTCCACCTTCATAACAGAACTCCTGTTTACCTGCATCTCCCTCTACTCTTTCATCATGAAGAGTTATCAGAAGCCCCTTGTTCAGGAATGCCAATTCCCTGAGCCGATGTTCGATTATTGAGATTTTGAACACAACTTCTTCGAATATTTCATTGTCCGGCTTGAATCGTGTAGTAGTGCTGTTTTTTCTGCTTTTGCCTACTTTCTCAATCACTCCGTCAGGGTCACCGCGAGTATAACTCTGGCGGTAAACCGTTCCTTCCCGGGCAGACTCAACCCAGCACCATTCCGAGAGTGCATTCACGACACTGACGCCGACCCCGTGAAGACCACCGGACACCTTGTAGCTGTCCTTGGAGAATTTTCCGCCGGCGTGAAGTACAGTCATAACGACCTCAAGCGCGCTTTTGGGGGGATCGTCATAATCCGGATGGGCATCCACCGGTATTCCGCGCCCGTCATCCTTCACGCTGACACTATTATCTTCATGCATAATCACGTCTATTCGTGAACAAAATCCAGCCATAGCTTCATCGACTGAATTATCCACTACCTCATAGACGAGATGATGAAGTCCACGTGTTGCAGTGTCACCAATATACATTGCCGGACGTTTTCGAACGGCTTCCAGTCCTTTTAAAACCTGGATTTTATCTGCGCTGTACGACTCGGCAGAGTTCATCTCATTTTGCTCTTTAGTCATCTTAAGTTCTGGTTTTTCCTTTGGGTGGTATTAAGAAGTTATCTCTATAAATACAAATAAATCTATTAATAATTTACTTTCAGCCGGTTAACATTATCTCCTTCACAATATCAGTCTTTACTGATTTGTTGATTTTTTCAATGATTTCAGCTCTTAAAAACAACAGATGATGTCTCCATGTGCTTTCTTTGACACGTAAGATCAATCTTCCATGTTCCAATCTAAGCGGTGAAGAATGATCTGCGATATTAGCTCCGACTATTTCACGCCATCTTATCCCAATTTCAGCTTCAGCCAACCTTGATTTTGAACCTATTGAATCCTTCCATTTACTGATAGCAGTTGAAACATTGATTACATTTTTACGTCTGGAGAATGAATATTTTGACACACCTGATATTTTATTGCGTTTACGCTTTTCTTTGGTCTCTTTTTCCCAACTCTCCCAGGCGTTAAGACCATTCATAAAATCCTTCATCAGTTCAATCTTACCGGCATGATTAACATCATGAAATCTTCATTCTCTTTCTGTTCAATCGGTCTTACAATTCCTGCTTTCTTTTCAGCGCCAAATTCTATTCTCAATTCATCGGTGTCAATCTGTTTCATTAATTCGAGAACGTATGTGGCATTATATCCCACGACTCTATCATCACCATTGAAAGAAGCAGAAATTTTTTCACTTCCCCTTCCGCCAAGTTCTATATCTTCGGCAGATATTTCAATGGAATTAGAAGAAATATTCAGTACAATTTGATGACTTATTGGATTAGCAAAAATTTGTGCTCTTCTAATCATCTTGGTGAATAATTCAGTGGAGACAATCAGGTGAGAATCATTATCCTTTGGGATCACACTTTCATAGTGCGGATATTTACCTTCAATTAATCTGCTGTAAATTGTTATATTATCAAGTTTTAACATTATTTGATTGGAACCAATCGAAAATACAATATCTCCTTCTTCAGGCAAATTTCTCTGAATCATATCCAGCGCCTTCACCGGCACGATCAATTCCTGTGGTTCGCCATCATATTCAAATTTTTGATCTATAATTCTTACAAGTCGATGTCCATCGGTAGTAACGAATTTTAATTCCTGGGGCATTATCTCGAAAAACACACCGGTCAAAGCCGGTCTCAATTCATCTTTGGATACAGCAAAAATAGTTCTCGTAATTGATGACTTTAATCTCTTTGCTTCAATAGAAAAGTTCGATGCCCCTGTAAATTCAGGTAAGCTGGGAAAATCCTGCGCTGAAATTCCCGGAACATGATATTCTCCTTCACCAGCTTTAATTTGCATATGCATGTTTTCATCAAGAAAGAAGTCTAATTCCATTCCCTCCAATTCTCTAATAATATCACCGACTTTTTTTGCCGGTACAGCAATACTGCCGTCTTTAATACCACTAACCTTAATTTCAGTCAATACTGAAAGTTCAAGATCAGTTGCAATAAGCTGAAGTAGGTCTCCCTCCAGTTTCAACAATACATTTGAAAGTATTGGAAGCGTTGACTTAGATGGAACAGCAGGCGATACACGACTGAAAGTTTCCAGAAAATCCGACTGTGAAACAGTAAACTGCATATTCAATTTCTCCCAAGTATAACTATTAAAGATATATTAATGAATTGTTGTTATTATTACTATGTGAATAATTTGGATAACTAAGAAAAAACATCAAAAGTTCTTTATTTCTTATATGGATAATTATTCACAGAACAAAAAATATTATCTTAATAACATATCCTGATATTAACATGGATGTCAAAATATTTAGAAGTGAAAATAATTATTAACAAGAAAACAACAATTTCTCTTTCACATGTGAATAAGTAATGTTAATAAGTTGAGATAAAACAGCTAAACAGATAAAAAACTGAATTTTCAAATATACATTATAGGACTGCTTACGTCAACTATTAAAATATTGAGAAGTAAAAACAGGCATATTAATCGTCAATTGTTTTGCAGGAATAACATTACTAAAAATAAAAAACAAAAAAGTAAATATCAGGCAGCTTTTGCAAGTATACGGTTAATAATATTATCATAAAATGATGCAAAATCAGCATCGGATTTTACCCACTTGTTTACCTCTTTTTTCGCATGTAATACAGTCGTATGATCTCTGTTTCCAAAATGACGACCCACTTGTTTCAATGAAAGTCCACATAACCTGAGACAGAGCGACATTGCTATCATTCTTACCCTTGCTGTGGGCTGGGTTCGTGTTTTAGACAGCATCAAATCTACAGGAATATCAAAGTAATCAGAAACAGAGTACTGAACCATATCTATTGAAACCCTGGTATGGAAACTTCCAAACAAATCATTCAATACAGATCTTGCATGTGAAATGGTAATACCGGATCCGTTCAGACTTGAATGCGCAAGAATACGAATAACCGCTCCTTGCAGGTCCCTGACGTTTTGTGAAAAATGTTCGGCTATCAGGAAACTCACATCTTCAGGAAGTTCTACGCCGTCCTCCTCTGCAAAACTTTCTACAATAGCCACGCGCGTATCAAAATCAGGTGGACCTATATCACACACCAGGCCGCTGCGTATCCTGCTCGCCAGTCTTTCCTGTAATCCAATATCACGTGGAGACTGGTCAGACGAAAGAACGATCTGCTTGCCATCCTGATGAAGGGCATTGAATATATGAAAGAATTCCATCTGGGTCCCGTCCCGTCCCATTAGAAATTGAACATCGTCAAAAAGAAATATATCTACTTCTTTGCAGCGAGCGGAGAATGCCATAGCACGCTTATTCTTGATAGCTTCAACGAATTCCTTGGTGAAAGTTTCACTATCAGTGTATAATATCCTGATATTCGGATAATTTTTTAAGGCTTCGTGACCGATAGCCTGAAGAAGATGAGTTTTACCTAATCCCACTCCGCCATATATTAAGAGTGGGTTCCTGTTTGTTTTACCGGGAGACTGACCAACGTCAAGACATGCTGCGAGAGCAAACCGGTTGGTGGGACCCTCGATAAAATTATTAAATTGATATCTGCTGTTCAAATTTGCTTTTCGTTTTGCAGAACCTCCATTATCACCGCCTGTTTCTGGTTTCGGTACCGTCATTTCAGGAACAATTTGAGTATTTGGTAAAGATTTATCTTTTTTCTCAACAGGAGAAGCAATGGAATATTTTAAACAAATATCATTTCCAAACGTATCTTGCAATGCTTTCTCGATCAGTGTAGAATAATGACCTTCTATCCAGTCATAATAAAACTTGCTGGGTACCTCAACCGACAGGGTTCCATCGGCAAAACCGAGTGGAACAATCGGTTTAAACCAGGTGAGATAAGTTTGCTGAGAGCTTAGGTTTCGTTCTATCGAAACGCAAAAAAGATCCCAAGCCTGCCTCGCCGCCTCGACCTCTGATTCAGAAGCAGGATGAGAAACCAATTGAACTTCAGACATAAAAACAACCCGTTATTAAGGTGTGGATAACTATATGTTGATAACTTCAAAATACTCAGCCTAAACACTTGTCAGAGTTGCATGTCGGCTGAAATATTGGATGTGAATAACTCGCTGGAACCCAATAATAATAAGGGGAATAGGGGTTCTGCTCGTTTGAGTGAAAGTAAAATATCAAGACATTGATTATGAGTCAAGAGAGAATTGAGAATGAGCAGAAAAGGATACCTCTATTTACATAAACGAGGCGGAGTGTGAAGTGAATTTCACACTAAATTTAATATCTTGAAGACCACCTTCTTTTCAGTTGTGACTCTCGTTACTGTGAACCAAACTACGTAGCATAATTTATTGAGCTATTCTCTTATTTGACCGTAGAGTCCACAAATGCATCACAGGAAATAATGAACTATTCCATCAAGTCAAATAATGACACAGACTACCATATGATTCGATCAAGTAATATAAATATTGTTATCTGCATTTGTTGTGAATATTTCGCCTGAAATTTGTTATATTACACAAAAATTTAAATGGAATGAATTAATGGACGTGCACAGGTCAGTGTCGGGAGTCATTTCGCAGGAAGTAGATGAAGGTCTTTTACTGTTGCGTGATGACGGGCAATACATACTTTTGAACCAGACCGCCGAAAAAGTATGGAAGGGCCTGGAAAATTTCAATAGTGAAGAAGAGCTGGCAAGAATTCTGTCTTCTGAAGATGGCTCTCCGAAATACGAAGTCTGTCTTGGTCACGTAAAAACATTGCTTTCGGGATTGATTCTCAGCGGATTTATAGAGAAAGATAATGATACACCGCGTCATAGGTGAGACCGCAATTACAATCGAACATGATCCTAAAATTCCGACCCTCAGCTTTCCTTTAGGTGAGTCTGTAAAACATAGGGTTGTCAGTGACATAGATGTAAAAATGGGAGTGGGCAACCTATGTGTTGATGTTCCTCACGGAAAGCCTGTTTTGAAACGTGGCGAAATTACCGCAACGGGGGATAGAAAACGCATAATCTGGACTCACCCGGCAATCGGATCCTTTATTGAATCGCTGCCAATGATAGGAAGCGTAAGGATTATGATGCCGATCAGTGACTGGTTAAGAACACCGGATATCCTTCATCAGGTAATTATGCCAGGTCTCATGTTTCCTCTCGTGGAAAGAAGAATTATCGCAATTCATGCCAGTGCCGTTATTTATAATGGCAAAGGAATCCTGTTCGCCGGACCCTCAGGAAGCGGCAAAACAACGCTTGCTTTAAGGATGGTCGATAAAGGAGCAATATTTGTTGCTGAAGATATGATTTTTCTAACCATCGATGATAAAGTTGGATTTGTTGCCTGGGGGCTCGGAGATACACCACGTGCGGACAAAGCTGCCTGGAATCGATTTTCTAAATGGAATCCCGGAAAGAAAGACTGGGCAGGAAAAATGTCAATTAGCATAGACAATATTCGCCACGCGAAAAAAACCGTTGTATCAAAATTATTCTGGCTGGGTAAGAGTAGGGACGGGCAAGCCCATCATCTACTTTCGCTCCTGTCGGCATCTTTCCATTCAATTAATTTGGAACAGACATCAAAAATCCTTGCAAAATTTATTGAAGATGTTGGATTTACAAAGGTATCTCATCCGGACGAAGCCTTTAGTCTTGCATTAAAAAAAACACCATGATTTTGCCAAAACATCAGGTTGTTTCGCTTCCTCACATTACAGCGGTGTTTATTTTTCTTCAGGAACTAATTAAATTGAAAAATGTGTTGTGGCAAATAAAATCAATAGCATTTGCAGTTTTGTAATAATATCTTATCACATTCAAGTACAACATCTCAAAAAGCGGGAAAAATAGCTTGATTAAGTGCAGATTAAAATGGTTTAGTTCACCGTCAATAATAATTATTCTTTTAATTAATATCGCATTAACTTGTTCAGTTAAGTGCCAGGAAGTATTTCTTCCCGAAAACGATCCTTTCGAATCTGAATCAATTTCAAGAGAACCCGCGAGGCCATTGGAGACTCGCCCAACCACGATGGCAGTGTATCCCCTCGGGATTGGCGACAAGCTGGAGGTCATTTTTTACGAGCAACAGGATCTAAATGATGTTGGAAGACGAGTAGAAGTAGAAATCCAGGAAGACGGCACAATATTTTTTCCACTGCTTGGTATCATCGTTGCGGCGGGTCGTCAAATTGATGAACTAAGTGAAGAAATTCGTAAGAGAATATTACGTTATTTAGATCTTGCTGTCGTACGGGTACGGCTGATTGAAAGACATTCTCACAGTGCGACACTACTGGGCGCATTTTTCAAACAAGGTATTTTTCCTCTCGATAGTGATATAATGTTGACAGATTTTATCGTTATCCACAGCGGATTGCTTCCTGAGGCTGACGCCTCTCAAATCTGGGTAATAAGAGAGAATGGGAATAGAATTCTTGTCAACTTAGATATGTATTACAAACTTGGCGATACCAACCAGGATATAATATTGATCAGCGGTGACCGTGTTTATGCACCAGTAAAAAAGGAGCCGCTTATTGTTAATATTGTTCGTGTTGCGCAGATTGCCGTTCTATTTTTGCAGGTTGCAACGCTGACAGTGTTGTTAGCACGATAGTTTCAGTTTTACCAATTCAGGAGCAACAGTATGGCTCAATACGATCTTAATCTTCGTGATTACCAGCGAATTCTTAGAAGGCGCTGGAAAGTGATCGTTGTTGCTACTATTCTGGTAACCGCTTTCAGCTATTACTTCGGACAATCCCGCCAACCATTATACCGAACTTTTTCCTCTGTCAAACTTGAGGAGACCAGCACTGTTGCAGGTTTGCTTCTGCAGCGATTGACTTATAGCCGGTGGGACAACATCGCAACTGCCCAGGAACTGATCAAGAGCTATCCTGTGATGGAGCAGGTTGCAAAAAAGATGGATATAATTCCTGATACTCTTTCCAGCGAAATTATCAGAAACAACCCGCACCTCTCATCAAGAATTAATTCTATGATCAATATGGTGGTGACGGAGAGGACCGGAAAAACGAATATTATTGATATTGTTGTTACCTCCCCTAATGCTCTTGAAGCGAGAGATATCGCTCAATACCTGGGGGAGGTTTTCACGCTGGAGCATCTTATCGCAAAATCCGGGCAGGATCGCGCGACAAGGGAATTCATCGAGAATCAGCTTGAAACAGCAAGAGTCGCTCTGAAAACCGCTGAGCGGAAACTTCAAGAATTCAGGGAAAATAATCCGGGTCCGATCATAGAAGACCATATTAAACTTAAGATAGAAGAACTGGTAGGCCTGAGCAAAGAGAAGCGTATTTTAGATCAGAGTATTAAAGATCTTGAGGTGCAGCTTAATCAATTAGATCAACGACTCGGCAATAATTCAGCAAACACGGATTCACTTTCAAATGGAGCAGGAAAAAAGTTATCAGCGCCAAGTTTTCAACAAGCAAGCAGCGGAATGACCGGAATAGACTGGATGAGTTCACCTCAAGGCGATGGTCCCCTTGGATTGTTGAATAATCAAATAATAGAGCTTGAGTTCAAAAAGAGAGAATTACTTGAAAAGTATAAACCTACATATTCAGGGATTCGCAGAATAGATATAAAAATTGAAAATCTTCTTAGAGAACTCCGAAACGAAATATCGGGAAATCTTAATGTATATATTGAGCAAAAAGACTCACTTGTAGTTTACATAAGCCAGATTGAAAAGATATTGAAACACGTCCCGGAGGTTCAGCGTCAATTTGCCCAGATGATGCGTGAAGTGTCGCTCAGAGAATCTCAGTACGGTTTTCTAACCGAGAAGTATGCAGAGGCATTGATCCGGGAGGCTGACCAGGCAGATGAGGTGACAATTGTCCGTCCGGCGATGGTACAGAACAAAGCGATTAATATTAACATGTCACGAACATTAAGTGTTGGTTTTATAATAGGAATGATGTTAGGGTTGGTACTTGCATTTTTCTTCGAGACTTTTGATACTTCTATCGGCACAATCGAAGATGTTGAGGATTTCCTTGAAGTCCCGGTACTTGGAGTGATTCCCCATATTGATATTGAAGATGTAATTGAGAAATTACTTAAGAAAAATCCAAGCATGGAGAATAATCCAAACCTGGATGCATCGGCACGACTTGTAACCCATTTTTCTCCCAAAGACCCAGTCGCTGAATCATATAGAACACTACGAACAACTCTTCAGTTTCGATCAATCACAAAACCAGTAAAAACGATTGTTGCCACATCTGCCGCTTTGCAGGAAGGAAAATCAACTACCCTGGTAAACCTTGCAATAACATTAGCTCAGGATGGTTCAAGAGTTTTAGTTGTCGGCTGCAATTTACGGAGACCGACTCTCTACAAAGTTTTTGGTTTGGAGCAATCTCCCGGTGTAACAGATATCGTGCTTGGAAGGATAACGTGGCAGGAAACATTAAAGGGAGTGACTGATATAATCATGGGCGGCATGGGGATGGATCCAATACTTATGACACCGGGAATGGAAAATCTTCATATTATTACAAGCGGAGGAGTACCACCGAATCCGTCGGAGATGCTGGGATCTGCAAATATGAAAAAATTCATGGATGAAATTCGGGAAGAATTTGATATTGTTCTTTTTGATGCTCCTCCAATTCTACCTGTCACTGACGCTGCTATCCTCTCAAATCGCGCTGATGCTACTTTATTGATCTATAGAACCGGCAAAGTTCCCAGGGCGGCTTTACGTCGCGCCAAAGTACAAATCGAAGCCGTTGGAGCGACAGTATTAGGGGTGGTATTAAATGACTTAAAGTCTGAAATATCCGGGTATGCAGGCTCTCATTATTATTATGGTAAGTTTTATGGCGATAAAAATCGTGACGGCGAAGAAGTTAGTTCAGTTGATTCTGCAAGCCCGGCCGGATCTAAAAGGCTGGTCGAGAGATTAAGGTCAATCGGTTCGTTCGGACGCCGGTAATGTTGACAGGCGGTATTTGTGCTTCGTTTTTTTCCAATCCTATCGGGTTCATCCTCGAAATATCTGACTGTAATTGCAATCATTGTAACAATGGGCGCCGCTATAGGAATCAGCAGGGTTGTCGGTGAGAATGAGGCTCTCGCTTTCTATGCAATTTTCGGCGTAGCTGTTTTCATTTTTGCATTTCTAAACACCGACTTCGCACTCTCAGTTCTTATCCTGTCGATGCTGCTTTCTCCTGAATTCTCAATAGGAGGAGCGGGAGGCGCCGGACAAATGGCGCAGAGAGGCGTTGTCGTAAGAATCGATGATTTACTGCTGGGATTGATAATGCTCTCCTGGTTAGTGAAAACGGCTGTAAATAAAGAGATAGGAATCATTGTCCGCTCTCCCTTAAACCGTCCGATCTTTTATTACATCGTTGCAAGTCTTTTCGCCACTGTGCTTGGAATTTTCCTGGGTAATGTCAGACCTTTAATAGGCATCCTGTATAATATTAAGTATTTTCAATATTTTCTTATTTATTTCATGGTATTGTCACATGTACAAGATCTGGCAACCTTAAAGAAGTTTGTCAAGTTGCTTCTTATTACTTCTGTTATAGTAAGTATTTATGCGTTGGCGCAAATCCCCTCTGGTGTCAGGGTTTCAGCTCCTTTCGAAGGGGAAGGGGGCGAGGCTAATACGCTCGGCGGGTATCTGATTGTGATAATGAGTATGGTAGCAGGAATCATGACTGGATTTAAAAAGAAATCACATATCGCCACCCTTGCACTGGCGCTGGGATTGATGCTGATTCCATTCGCCTTCACACTGTCAAGATCTTCATGGGTTTCACTATTTCCAGCTTTGGTGGCATTATTAATTTATTCAAATAGAAGGAGATACATTTTAGGCGCATTGATGATATCTCTAATCATCCTGCCAGCAGTCATGCCCGGTGCTGTCTATGAACGAATAGAATATACATTTGCCATGGAGAATACTCTCCGCGATGACGTTGTAAAGGTAGGAGATACCAGTCTCGATCCGTCAACCTCAGAAAGGATACAATCGTGGAGCAGTACTCTCGCACAATGGACAGAACGTCCAATTTTTGGATGGGGTGTTACGGGAGCCGGCTTTAAAGATGCCCAATATTTCCGGGTTCTGGTTGAAACTGGTGTTATTGGATTTGGGTTATTCATTGCCCTGTTAGTCAGTATACATCGAACAGCAGTAAGGAATTTAAAACAGATTGACGTTAACAAGTACCCGTCATATCATGGCTTGATTGTTGGATTCATCGCTGGTTTCTGGGGATTATTGATGCATTCTGTTGGTGCGAATACTTTTATTATTGTAAGAGTTATGGAACCCTTCTGGTTCCTGACAGGTTTAATGGTTGTTCTGCCATCCTTGATTGCCAAGGAGGAAGAAGAAGGAGTACTACAACCTGTTGAATCCGTAAAATGGAAGAAAAAATTTCAAAGAAGATTCAGATGATTAATTTAATCCAGGTTAAATAATTATGACAGCTTGCCCTGTATGTAACAGCGATTTGATCAGGAACAGGCACATAAAGACAATAACTTATTGTTATTGTAATTTTTGTGGTATGCTGTGGCGAGAATCAGGTTATTCAGAATCGGGAAATCTTGAATTTTATACGCAAGAGAATCCGACGGAAGAGATTAATGTTAGCAAACAGGCACTATACAAAAACATCTTGTCCTCGGCAGAAGAAAAACTCGGAAAACCAGGAAGAATTCTTGATATAGGCTGTGGTACGGGCGCATTTTTGGTCGTTGCAAGAGATCGGGGATGGGATGTGATGGGAGTAGAGCCGGTTGATTCCCTTGCGGATGAAGCGGAGAAACATGGCATAAACGTATTTCATGGTTATTTAAGCGATTTAGACAAAGAAGCAGGAAAGTACGATTTAATAACCTATTGGGATGTTCTGATGATGGTGATAGATCCCCTGGTTGAAGTGCGTTTAGCTGCCGAGTTTCTTAGTGAAAAGGGCTATATTTATTGCAGGGTACGTCAGCATAAAATTGTACGAGCGGTTGAAACAATCTGGAAAGTGTTCAGTGGATTTCTGGAGACTCGCAATCCAACTGTTTTTCATCCTTTCAATTTCGAACCTCGAACGGTTAAGGTATTATTCAGGAGAACGGTGTTAAAAGCTAATATATATAACGGGAGGTTAACTTCCGGCGATGCCTATGGTGTAGGTGGTGATAAGAAGAGCCTGATCACCAGGACAAAGATAATGGTAGATAACCTGATACAACTTGTATCGAAGTTAAGTGGAGGTTATTTTATTATATCTCCAACAATGGATATTTGGGCAAAGAGGATAAGATAGGGGTTTTTGTGAATAGAAGAAAAAAGCGTTGGAAACCGGGAAAAGAGACACGGAGATGGATTATTCTCGTGGTTTCAGCGATAATACTTGCCGGAGCGGCAGCTTTTATTTCTCGATTACTGGACCAGCCGGTTGAAAGTTATTATCCTCATGATGATGCCCGGGCGGTGCGTCAACCAGAAACAGAATATAAATAACGAGATACAATGTTTCACGTGAAACATTGAAGAATTGTTATACAGATTCAAAATATAAATATCAACCTTTATATTCAAGAACCAGGATGTTGCGGTGAGGCTGCACTGGCAATTGATCTACAAGTTTCCAATCATTCCTTGAAAGACTGTTGTATTCACGCAAACCTTCAGCCCCCTTCCAGATTAACAATTTACCTTGAGGTTTCAAAAGGTCTGAAGACCAGGGAGCTACTTCCTTGAGAGCGCCAACAGAACGGGCGGTGATAAGGTCATACCTTTGTTCGTCATGATCTTTTAATATTTCAGCCCTGTCGTAAATTACATTTGTATTAGATAATTGTAATTCTTTCACAATTGCTTGCAGAGCCAAAACCTTCACACGTCGCGAATCTAAAAGTGTAACCTTGAGTTCCGGTGTCGATATGGCTATTGGAATTCCTGGAAATCCACCTCCGGTTCCTAAATCTAATAGACAATGATCAGGAATTTTGAATAACTTAGAGAAATTTAAAGTACAAAGGCTTTCCCAAAGCGAAGTTATTAGAACTTCGTCAATGCTTAGACGAGAGACAAGATTTATATCCTGATTGAATTGTTTGACTAATAAAAGGTATTGAACCAGGAGGGCACGTTGCTTGTCTGAAAGCTTTAGTTTCAAATGAGTGATAATTATTTCGACGGTATTGTCTGAGATAAGATTCACTGCTGAAAAATCAACTATTCGTTTTAAATTAGTCTTATGCGAAGAATTTTTAGCAATAGTTCTCTTACGAGATTTGCGTTTGCGGGAGTTATCCCCGTAAGAATCAGGCTTTTGTTCGAATTTGTTCTTGTTGTCTATCATTTTTTTGTAAGTATCTTTCTTCTTCCCACTTTTTCAAATAAACCAACAATATAGCAAGGTCAGAAGGTGTAACGCCAGCTAACCTTGAAGCTTGACCCAAAGTGGTTGGTAGATGAAGGTTCAGGCGGTATCGTGACTCAGCAGACAGGGCAGGAATTTGTCCGTAATCGAAATTCCCTGGAATATTCCTGTTTTCCTGTGCTTTCAAACGGTTGATTTCTCTGTGTTGGCGATCCAGGTACCCTTCATAAACAATTTCAATTTCAGCAGCTTTTAACACTTCGCTATCATATACCAAACCATCCGATAATGACCCATCCAAAGCATCAAGCAATTGCTGCAGGTTGATTTCAGGACGTTTGAGAAGATGCGCCGCGCTTTCGACTTTATCTGGTTCAGGGTCGGAGGGTAATATTTTCCCTCTTGGCAGACGGACTTCGTGAATCCTTTTTACCCAGGCATTTTTTGCTGACAATCGTTCACGAATTGAATCTATTCTGTCTTTATCAATCAATCCTGCTTTGAAAGCAATTTCACCCAGACGTTCTTCCGCATTATCCTGGCGAAGTAAAAGCCGGTATTCCGCACGACTGGTAAACATCCTGTAAGGTTCATCGGGATCCAATGTAACCAGGTCGTCTATTAAAACTCCTATATAACCATCATTACGCTTAAACAATACAGGAGCCTCATTTTTGATTTTTAATGCGGCGTTCGCACCGGCAACTAATCCAAGGCAGGCAGCCTCTTCATAGCCTGATGTCCCACTTATTTGACCGGCAAAGTAAAGACCAGGCAACCTTCTTGATTCAAGAGTCGTGAGGAGTTCTACCGCGGGAACCACATCATATTCCACAGCATAACCGGGGCGACCTATTTCCGCCTCAGAACAACCCGGCAACGTCCTCAACGCTTTAGTCTGTACTTTTTCCGGAAGACTTGAGGAAAAACCATTGAGATAGAGCCACGGATGGTCGATGCCTTCAGGTTCCAGCACTATAGGATGTCTTTCACGGTGAGGAAAACGAACTACCTTATCTTCTATTGAGGGGCAATACCGTGGACCGACGGATTGGATTGTCCCATTAAACAAAGGGGATTCATTAATTCGTGAATTGATCAGCTCATGTGTTTTTTGGTTAGTATATGTTCTCCAGCATGGAAGCTGTGGAAGAAGTCGATTCTTCGTTTCTCGGGCAAAAAACCACTCTTCCACTTCTGTTTCCTGTATTTCAAGAACATCCAGGTTTACAGTTTCTTTGACGATTCTTGGTGGTGTTCCGGTTTTGAAACGTCGAAGGGGGAAACCAAGTTGTGCCAGGCTATCGGATAAAGAATTGGAAGCCTTTTCATGATATCTGCCTGAAGCCCAATTATTTTCACCAATATGTACCAGTCCCCTCAAAAAGGTTCCCGAGCAGATGATTGCCGCGCCTGTCAGGATCGGCGATTCTCTTCCAGCGCAAACAATACCGCTGATGTGTCCGTTTTTTGTGACCAGGGAAACAATTTCATCTTCGATGATGTCGATATTCTTATATCGTTCTTCTATTAGAGAATCTATTGAATGAGTGTAGGTATCTCTATCGACCTGGGCGCGGGGAGACCAGACTGCGGGTCCTTTCGACCGGTTAAGCATCCTGTACTGGATAGCGGACATATCTGTTGCAATGGGCATTAAACCGCCAAGAGCGTCGATTTCCTTGATGAGCTGTCCCTTTGCAGTACCGCCCATGGCGGGATTGCAGGAAAGTTTTGCCAGCGCTCCCTTTTCAAGCGTTACGATAGCAACGGTTAAGCCCAGCCTGGATGCGGCAGCAGCAGCTTCAACGCCACCGTGTCCGCCGCCTATGATAATTACTTCATACATAACGCATTTCAATGAATTAAGAATTATTAATTAAGAATTATGAATTAAGGGGATAAATGTCCAACAGGCAATAGACAGGAATAAACAGGAGAGACGAATATAATCTGAGAAACGAGAGAAATAGTTACTGAATATGTTTCACGTGAAACACCTACTTTCCGACACAAAAACGAGAAAATATTTCATTCAACAAATCCTGGCTTGAAACAGCTCCAGTTATCTCTCCGACTGAATTCAGGGCTATATGTAAATCCGTTGCTACGAGTTCCAAACCTGAATTCCTTGAAAGTGCTTCTTTTGCTGATTGTAATGCTTCTTTAGCCTCTTGCAGCAAATCTGAATGCCTGCCTTCAACGAGCAGTAAATCGTTCGGATCGTACCCCATGAGGAGATGTTCGGTAATTTGAGAACGAAGATCTTCAATTCCATCGCTGAATTTTGCACTGATCCGACATTTTATGGTTTCAGTGAAACCGGTCGATGTTATGTCTTCTTCAATATTTATCATTGAAAGTAAGTCTGATTTATTAATTACGGTAAACAAATGATCTCTACCGGTGAGTTTGTCCGGAGGAGGAATGAAACCAGGTGGCGACATCAACCAGACAACGATATCGGCAATTTCAAAAAGCTCATGTGAACGTCGCGTACCTTCACTTTCGATTTGATCGGTGGTATCACGCAGCCCGGCCGTATCATAGACACGCACCGGTATTCCATGCCAGTCTTGGGTAACGTCGATATAATCCCTTGTAGTTCCAGGTGTTTCGCTGACAATCGCACGATCGTAGCCAATCAAATGATTTAAAAGAGTTGATTTACCAGAATTTGGCTCTCCACCTATTACAATCAGTGCTCCATCCCTGATAAAACGTCCTGCACGATATTGCTTAAGAAGCGAATCAACCTCGTTAAGAACAGATGATACTTTTTCACCAGTTACTTCTTTTGTTTCAAGTTCATGACCTTCTTCAATAAAGTCCAATCCCAATTCCACAAGTGTTAACATCTCAAGTAGCTTTTGGCGCAGGAGTCCCAACCTGCCTTTAAGCCCGCCATCCATTAAACGAGCGGCAGCTCGAACGGCTGTCTGGGTTCGGGCTTCGATCAAGTGTACTACTGCTTCAGCCTGGTCAAGTGACATTTTTCCGTTAATGAAAGCTCGTTTTGAAAACTCACCCGGTTCGGCGGTCCTGGCGCCCAAAGAGAGCAAACGGTTCAAGACAGCTCTCAAAACCTCTTGCCCACCGTGGCAGGTAATTTCGACTAAATCTTCACCTGTGTAAGATTTAGGAGCACGGTAAGCTGTTACAACAGCCCTGTCTAGTAATCGTTTATCACTGTCGAAAAAACGCAGCAGCAGGGTCTTGCGGGGCGTAAAATCGGAAGAGTATTCTGTAGCTTTTTTGATGATATCCCAGGATTCAGGTCCGGAGATACGAATGATACCAAGCGCTCCGGTTCCTTCAGGGGTGGCAATTGCAACAATGGTGTCTTGCATAGAAAAGTGTTGTTAACTTATATGTATCCAATATATTGCGCATTGGATGTAGAAGGATATTTGATTTTTCATTATTTAAACGATGTAAGCAAAAGGACTGTAATAATTCACAAATATACAAAAGGGCTAATTCTCGTCAACAATAACCAAAACCGATTCTAATCTTTGCTGTCTATCTTTTTCCCCCGCCTTTTCTGCGTGCTAATCGTTTGGCGGCAGTTTCATCATCCTCCCGTGCTTTTTCAATCTGTGCTTCAAGCTGAGGGTCTTTCACCTTCATCATACGCTGCTGTGCCCAGCTTAACAGGTTGAACAGGGTATAATACAAGGTCAAACCACTGGGGAAATTATTGAACAGGAAAACAAACATGACAGGCATCATATAAAGCATCATTTTTTGATTTGGATCGGTCATGGTCATTTTCGATTGCAGGAAAGTACTGAGAGCCATAACAAGTGGCAGCACACAAACATGGTCGCCGTACAGCGGAATCGAGAATGGCAATTCAAATAAGATGTCTGGCATTGATAAGTCACTGATCCATAGGATAAAAGGAGCGCCGCGAAGTTCGATTGTTGAACGGAATACAATAAAAAGTGAATAGAGTAAAGGCATTTGAAGCAGCATGGGCCAGCATCCACCGGCCGGGTTGACCTTATGCTCTTTGTACAGCCCCATTACCTCTTTCTGCATTCTTTGAGGTTCGCTCTTATATTTAGCCTGGATACTCTTTATCAGCGGTTGAAGAACCTGCATACGTTTTGTGCTTTGATGAGCTTTATGTGTCAGTGGCCAAACTATTATTTTTATTAAGATACTGAAAATAATTAGTACTAAACCATAATTTGGAATAACTTTATGCAGTTTTTTCAAAGTCCAGAGAACACCCTTTGAAAACGGCTTGATTATGGGCCAGCCCCAATTCATCGTTTGTTCAAGGGAAGGATCTACGTTGTTGAGAAAACTCTGTTCAAGGGGACCGAAATAAAGAGTGATATGCCGGCTGATATCTCCATCGAAAAGATTAAAAATCAGTCCGGTCTCCAGCAGCTTTGGTGGGTATTTACCATTATATAAGCTGTCTGGCCAGGTATAGAGCTTTACACCCGCTGCGGGACGTTCCGGAACCATAGCGAATAGAAAGTACTTATTCCGCTGGGCGACCCAGGTTGTTGGTCCAGTTGCCTGTTCTTCAGAAGCTTTTTTACCCTTGGTTTTGAAGTTTTCCTTTTTCTTTCCCATAAGGAAAGAGGCTTCTGTGTAAAAGAGATCCTGGGCGCTGTCCATTTCAGTTTGCGCAATTCCTCCACCCCAGGAGAATACTACGTTCGCAGCCTTTGTCAGGTCACCAAGACCTTTACTTTCTATATATATATCAACAACATAAGTATCATAATGAAAAACAAATATTTCTGAATAAGTGGTTACTTCATTCAGTTGAAGCGTAAATATCAACGTGTCGGATTGCTTGCTTTCATCTAATTTGATTGTATTTTTATTAGCAGTGAAATTCTTCTCCGACGTTCTGAGCAACCCTCTTCCTCCACGGGCTATCAGTTCTAAATTGTGCTGAGTATCTCTTTGCCGTACTAACTCTTCGGGTTCATGCAGATATGGTTGTGTAGGTTTGATAATCCATGATTTAACAATTGCGCCCCGTGTGCTGAAAACGCCTTCGTATAATGGAGTTTCAATCTTTATTTCTTTTTCCGGTATTCCATAACCGGAAGACGATAAGGAGTCACCAGTGTCAAATGAACCAAAATCTGTCGTTTGCGGAGTGCTATCGTAATGATCGCCTGATGCAGGGAACCGGTCTTGTCTTTCCTGATAAGGTCGGGTTTCGGGCTGATAAGTACCCTTATCCTGTTCGAGTGCAGTTGAATCACTCGTCTCTTTTGGTGGAGAGACCAGCTTATAATACTGAGGCATCAACATCAGGATGATGCCGATTACAACAAAAGCGAGTACGGTTCTTTTATCCATAATAAACAGCGATCTTAGGGTACAACATATTGGTTATCAATAAACAAGGAACTACTTTCGTGATCCGAATAATCCCAAATTATCACTGAAATTCCTTAGCTGGTGGAACAGGGTCGTATCCCCCCGGATGTAATGGGTTACACTTGGCGAATCGTATTGCGAACAACCACAATCCTCTGAATAATCCATGCGAACGTAATGCATCTTCGGCATAATGACTGCAAGTAGGATAGAACCTGCATTTACTGCCAAGCATGGCAAAAACAGGTGAACCTATAATATGATAGATTCGAATCAGAGGTATAATCATCCATAATGATAACAACCTGTTTAATTTAACAAAAGTTGTTCCAGCTTGTATCACTCTGATTCCCTGATTGATCGTACTTTTGCCAAGAGTCCGGTTAAGTTTTCAAAAAACCGGTTCCAGTCCTCTGGAGGTTGATAAAGTCGAATTAACACGTCGGTACTTTCCGGAAAAAGAGACTTGTTTCGGCGGAAAAACTCCCTGACTCTCCGCCGGGCATAGTTTCTTTTTACCGCCCCGCCGAACGCCTTGATTGGTGCAATAACACCAAAGCGCCTTTTCCGGGATGGTAAAAAAAAAGGGTAGCGTTCTTCCCACGTACCTTGCGACCATTCCTGATAACATTTTGGAAAGCTAGATGACCGCGAAGGATTTCTGCCTTACTTAATGTCTCTTGTAGTTCACTCATCTGAAACGGTAAGTTTTTTCCGCCCTTTTGCTCTTCGGCGTTTCAAGACCATGCGCCCGTTTTTGGTAGCATTTCGTGAACGAAAACCATGCTTGTTACGGCGTTTTCGATTATGTGGTTGATAAGTTCTTTTCATAGCACTATCTGTCGTGTAAAGTTTAACTTACGTTTATGGAAAGTAATTTCCTTTGAAACCTTGGAATATAGCTTTGAGTTATTAACGAAACAACTCTATGTTTCTACTTGCTTGAGCCCGGAGGCAGAGTTCGGCAAAATTGAAAACTAAGGTAGCTCAGCTTTTTGATATCATTATATTTGCATAGTTTCAATTATGTCCTATATTTTGCGATCTTTCCAGATAGTGTTCCAGCAGTTCCTTAGTGAAACGGTGATCTGATGGGGTACCATAGAAATTTTGAGTATTAATAAATGAATATACTGAAACGATTTTCACATTATCTCTTTCCATACTGGTTTCATATTGTACTCTCTGTGTTGAGTACAATGTTGTTCGTTGCTTTTTCCGCAACGGCATATTGGCTGGCGGCGTCTTTCCTTCAAGTGTTGTTTACCGGGAGTGTAGATGAGGTTGCCCTGCAGCCGGATATATCATCACTTAATGATTTTCTGAAATACTGGACAGCCAAATTAATATACAGCGACTCAAACTCGGCTGCATTAACAAGAGCGGCGGCAGCGATAGCAATCGCATTTCTTGGTAAAAACCTCTTCAGTTATCTACAATTGTTTTTCATAAGCTTTGTTGAACAGAAAGTAATAAAAGATCTGCGTGACCAATTGTTTATGCATCAATTAAGACAGGATCTTGCTTTTTTTCATGAAAAGAAACGAGGTCATCTTATATCATCAATGCTGTCTGATGTAGAGACTCTGAACCAGGCAATAAATAAGAGTTTTACAAAGGCTATTCGTGATCCGTTGAACATCCTGGTTCTGCTTGTACTCCTGTTTACGGTGGCTCCGCGTCTTACATTGTTTGCCTTCCTGATCATTCCTGCTGTAGGGTGGACAATCCTGGTATTGGGACGCAAAATCAAAATTTATGCTACCAGGGTGCAGGAGGCTATCGCGGAGGTTACCGGGCATCTGCAGGAGACTATCAGCGGTATCAGGGTAGTTAAATCCTTTGCTGCTGAATCATTTGAGAACAAAAGATTTTTTTCTATAACACAAGCTCACTACAGAAATTCGTTTGCTAAAGAGAAATTCAGGCGCCTGGTTATTCCTTTGAATGAATTTGTCGGGGTAGTGATAATTTCAGGCCTTCTATATCTCGGTGGTGAACTGGTTTTGGTCAAGCAATCAATGAACAGCGAGGATTTTATCAGGTTCCTGGTGCTGCTTTTTGCATTGCTAAATCCCATTTTAAGTTTGACAAATTTCGCGGCAAATGTACGGGTGGCAGAGGCTGCAGGCAGCCGGGTATTTACTTTGATGGACAGGGTGCCAAATTTAAAGATTGCTGAAGTACCTGTAGTTCCTGGTAAATTTACCCAGGATATTAATATTGAAGATGTGACTTTCGGTTATTCTGATGACCAGAAGGTTTTAGAGAATATTTCGCTGAAAGTTTCAGCAGGCGAGAATATCGCAATTGTCGGACGGTCTGGATCCGGCAAGAGTACACTTGTCAACCTGTTACCAAGATTTTACGATCCGGTTACAGGAATGATCAGCATTGACGGATGTGATTTAAAAGACCTCGATTTGAAAGAATTAAGGAAATTATTCGGAATTGTAACACAAAACGTTATTCTTTTTCATGATACTGTCGCGGCGAATATTGCATACAGTGAAAACGGGATTGATCTGTCTAAGGTTGAAACTGCGGCAAAGGCGGCATATGCGCATGATTTTATCTCCGGACTGCCCGAAGGATACGATACGATTGTCGGCGAGCAGGGAGCATTGCTTTCCGGTGGGCAGAGGCAAAGGATCAGTATTGCCCGGGCGTTATTGCGAAATCCACCGATAACTATTCTTGATGAAGCCACGAGCGCTCTTGACCCCGAATCAGCGGACGAGGTGGCGAAGGCATTGGACTTCTTATCTGAAGGCAGGACAGTAATTATGGTCACGCACAGGTTGGCTTCAGTCATAGATGCGGATAGAATCGTGGTGCTGGACGAGGGCAGACTTGCAGGAATTGGAACACATTCGGAATTGTTGAAGACCTGTGAAATCTATCATACCCTTGCCGAACAACAACGGCTGGTTTGATAGAAGGGAAAATTATCCAGTTTATTAGTATCTGACTAAAATCCTTTGAATTCAAATTACTACAGGGTATTCAGGTTTGTTTTATTAAGTTTATTTATATCTATTTTGTTGTGGGTATTCCTATCTGTTTTGTACAAAGAAGATTTTCTATGTTTCATCGAAAATATCTCCGAAGGAGATGAACATGAATAGCCACGGGTGAAACCCGTGGAAGAGGGATAATCGTAATAATACCAACCCTGAAGGGGTTGAACAAACTGTTGTACGCCCCCTTCGGGGACGAGATCATTGTGACAATCATTCTCCGTGGGTTGGGCACCCACGGCTATTCATATTATTCCCCTTTAGGGAAGCTTAAAAGGCAGGAAATTGGTAAAACAAGGCAGGTAATTGGGTAAATTACGTATAATAACACTCTGTTCGAGTACCTCATGGGGTGGGACTGAAAAATGGGCGTTACGTGCGAGTGAAGTATTACACAAACGCGGGTATGCTGTCACTTTGATCTGCCGAGATACCTCTCTTTTCAGCTCTCGATCAACAGACAACCTGCCTATGGAAGAACTTCCCCTCAGAAATGATTCTGACCTGCGTTCTGTTTTCGCCCTCGCTGGAAAGCTGAAGAAAAGCGCCGATGTAGTACTTCTGACCCGTGTGCGTGATTATTGGCTGGGTGGATTAGCCGCAAGGATTGCCGGGGTTCCCGTTATATTGAGGCTGGGTGTGGTCAGGCATTTGAGGCAGAATTACATTATGGATCGATTACGGTATGGGATATTTCCGAATGTAATTTTAGTCAACGCAGAAGCTATTCGCGAAACGCTTAGTCAAACCCGATGGATAAAAAAAGAAAACATCTATGTAATTTACAACGGTGTAGATACACCCGGTGCGCTTGACGAAACAAAAAGAACCACTATCCGAGAGCAATTAGGTATTCCGGGCGATGAAATACTGATTGTAAGTACAGGGCGGCTTGCAGTTGAAAAAAGATGGCACTGGCTGATTGATGCTGTCGCTGCCTTGGTTGAAAAGGGTTATTCGGTCACAGCACGCCTTTTGGGCAAGGGCAGTGAGAGTGAAAAGCTATTGGAAAGAATAAGTGAGAAAGAATTAAGCTCCCGTTTTATTCTGCCGGGCGAAAGACATGATTCGCACTTATGGCAAGCCGCTGCAGATATTGTGGCTCTTCCGTCATCGAATGAGGGGATATCAAACTCGATGATTGAATCAATGGGCATGGGAGTTCCAGTGGTTGCAACGGAATCCGGTGGACTGAAAGAACATTTTACTGATGGTGACAACATCCTGTATTCAAGTACTGATGACTTCGAAGGGTTCTCTGAACGGCTTGAGAACCTGGTAGTTAATGAAAATTTAAGAGATAAGATCGGTAAAAGAGGTTTGGACACTGTCAGTAAACACTTTACCTGGAAATCTATGACCGATTCACTTGAGGAATTGATCAATAAAGTTTGTCGGGGTTCGTTGTGAGAATCATGTTTCTGAATCTTGCGGCAAACGCTGATTTCGGTGGAGGTGAAAATTGGACTCTCAATACTGCTACCGGGCTTTCCGGCAGGGGGCATGAGATAACTGTAGTGGGACGTGCCGGAACTCCCTTGACTGAAGAATCAGAAGAGAGAAATTATAAGATAGATTCAGTGCCGGTAGGAATTGATTATTCACCCGGTACGATACGTCGAATCAAAAAATTACTTCGAAATAATAATATTGAAGTGATTGTAGTTCATCATAATAAAGATGTTAGAACTGGAGGAGTCGCAGCGAGAATCGCCGGGATTCCGGTAGTTCACAGAAATGGATTTCCGATTCTTCACAATACCTTCCGCCATAAAATAACTTACCGGTTGACAGACAGGATTCTGACAAATTCAAACCGTATCAAGGAGAAATATCTTTCATTCGGTTGGATTGACCCTGGTAAAATTGATGTCGTACCGAATGGTGTAAGAGAAATAAATAAAAAATTGGATCGGGAAAAAATTCGTGAAAAATGGGGTGTTGATTCAGGCAATCTTGTTGCTGTTTTCGCCGGACGGCTCACTAAGGTGAAAAGAGTCAAAGACCTTATCGCAGCTTTTTCCATGCTTGATGAAAAAAGCAGATGGAAACTTGTGATCCTGGGAAAAGGAGATGAAGAATCAACCCTACGAAAAACAATAGATCAGGCAAGCAGGGATAAGCAGGTTTTATTAGCTGGATTTTACAAGAATGCGGCTCAATATCTTAGTGCCGCAGATCTTGTATTGCTTCCATCATCTGATGAGGGTATGCCGAATGTTCTAATGGAGTCAATGATTCAAGGGATACCGGTCGCTTCAACGCCTGTGGGAGACGTACCTTATCTTTTGAATGACGGCAAAGCTGGATGGCTGATCAAGACAGGAGATGTCGAAGCCTGGGCGGATTTGCTTACAAAACTCGAAAATCAATCTCATCGACTGATTGAAATGGGAACAGGCGGTGAAAAATGGGTCAGGGAGCATTTTTCATTTGACAAAATGCTGGATGGTGTCGAAGACTCGCTGAAAAAAAGTTTTCACTAAGAACAAAAATGAATGCTTATCCTTTAAAACGTGTCTGGTGGCGGACACTTCTTTTTTCTTTAATCGGGCGACTGGTGAAAAAGCCTGATGGAAAAGTACCTCCGTTGCCGAAGAAGCCAAAACGTATTCTTGTACTCACCCCGGTGTTGAGGGGTGATTATATAATTTTGTCTCCTTTGCTTAGTGGAATATCAAGAGCTTACCCACAGGCAGAAATAGCAGTCGTAGTAACCCGGGCGAGTCGGGAGCTTGCTGAAGCGGATCCTATTGTAGATAGAGTCTTACTCTATAGAAAGCTTCCGGCATGGTACAAATCTGTTTGGGAAATTTTTAATTACAGACCTTGTATCGTAGTCTTACCGAAAGCTCACCCGGCATTTACTGAATCTTTAATGCTGTTACTTTCGCGTTCACCTTTCAGGGTTGGTTTAAGCCACCCATATCATGATGCCTTCCTGACACATCCGGTGCATCACGAACAAGAGAATGAACACAGGACAGAAGCCTATGCACGATTGTTGGCGCCATTTGGAATTGATCCCTCTGATGTAAATCGAAGACTGATAATAGGTAAAAAACCGGAATCGGAGAAAATGGCAGAGCTGTTCATTTCTAAGCACGGCGAAGGTTTGTGGATTACAATAAATATCTCTGCGGGTTCGGGCGCACGGTTCTGGCAAACAGAACAATGGAAAAAATTGATTAGATGCCTTACGGAATCGCGCCGGGAAATAAAAATCCTGATAATTGGTTCACCGGCCGACAGGGCGCAATGCCAGGGAGTGGCGCGAGAATTTGATAATGTTTATACAGTTGACACTCCCGGCTTCCTTGATGCGGCGGCATTGCTGGCGAAAACGAAATTGCTGATCAGTCCTGATACAGGTACTGTTCATGCCGCGGCGGCACGAAATGTACCGGTTGTGGTATTGTATAATGGAGATAAAATTAACTATGTAAGGTTTTCGCCGGAAAGTGTACCCCACCGTGCTGTGTTTGCTGAAGAAGGCAAAGATGTAACTACTATTTCATTCCGGGAAGTGTTTCATGAAGTTATTCATCTACTGGTTGAAATTGAATTATGATTTCCATTAAATATGGGCAATGTATTGACGAATGAATCCGAATTAAAAAAGAAAGATTTATATGAACGAATAAAAGAACCATTGCCGCCGGTTCTATCGAAAACCTCGACTTTTGCCGGAAGTTTCTGGGTGATAATATTCTTTACTTCTCTTCTTTTCATTCCTGATCACTTAATTACAATTATTATCTTTGGAACTCTCCTTGCGTTAATCCTGGTAGTTACGGGACGATTACCGTTTCCGAGAAATCATCAGGCGGCAATGATTTTCTTCCTTTTGTTTATTTTTATATTGATCTATAGTTTATTTTATGAAGCTGATTCTGACCATGATTCACTCCCTGTTTTGCCTGTCGTTTTTTCGTTTCTAATTGTGTTTTCAATCGTATCCCTGCTGAGAACTACTAAATCTTTGTGGATTGGCTGGTTCTCTGTGATGACTTTGGGAGTGGCTTTTTCTCTTCTTCACCTTATAGGTTATAAATGGAATGTGGGATATCCCGGGTTCACAACTGAAATATTATTGGTACTGTTTGGTGCTCCATTAGTCCTGTCCTTGAGGGGCTGGAAGCAACGTATTGGATTTCTATTCCTTGCAATTATTTTTGTGTCAGCGTGTTTTCATGCATTAAAACCAGGTTCATTCAGTCTTGTTATTCCACAGTATGCCGATATTATTGAATTTTTTGTAATTATAATTCTTCTATCATCAATTCTTCGACAGGGCTATAAGGACCTGAAGAGGTGGAAAACACCATGCATTTCACGGAGCCTGTATCTTAGTGGAATGTTAAGTGCCGTCTTTTTCCCAATATTGGTAATAATGCAGGGTTGGACGTTGAATGAAAACATGGTCTATCTAACTGCCGCATTGCTTGGAATCGGACTGGCTGGTAGGGAAAGGTTGATTCACGAGGATTTTACACGCCATCCACGCCGCCGCCAGACTCATATTTATGGATATTTCCAGGAAACAGGAATATTTTTCGAATCATTAATAGCCGCCATTATTTCAATATTCAGATCCGGTCATGAACAAACGAGGCATAAGAGCCAGTCGAAGATAATAGACAGCGACAGTAATAAACTTTATTTCCCCTACCAAACAGGTACACCGAATTGGATTCCGGTATGTATGCATCTGCATACGAATTATTGGGAAGGCGCTTTCAACGCGGATGAAGTCGCTGACTATTACGCCCGGCTTGGCGCCAAGGCGGTAATAATTACTGATCATAACCGAATAACTACCTCATCAAACTCTGTCTCTGTTTTGCCTGCTTATGAACATGGCTGGGGTTTTTATAATCACCATGTATTAGCGCTGGGGGCAAAGAAAGCGCTTCCCGATGAAAGTATTTTTGGCAAATCACAAAATCTAAAAAGAAGACAATTAGCTTCTCTACGTAAGAATTCTGATTTTCTTATCCTGGCTCATCCTATGCATAAAGATGCCTGGTCTGAAAAGGATGTGTCCAATCTTGATTATGATGCGCTGGAGATTTTCAATAAATCAATTGAAAGTGTTAATCGTTGGGATGAAGCATTATCGTCGGGGAGACTTGTCTGGGGTACTGCTGGTGATGATTGCCATGATCTCAGGAGCAGGCATCAAACGGCGAAACGGTATATCCTGGTTGATATTCGAGACGAGCAGGGACTGACCGCTGAAACACTTATTAAAGCCCTCCGAAAGGGAGCTTTTATAGCTGTATGGCAGCGTAACCGGAACTTCACCTCAAAACTGCCGCCGGATGATCTTCCATTGATCTCTTCCTTTGATCAATATGATGATACTTTGAAGCTCATCTTTGATAAGCCGGTTGATAAAGTTACCCTCATTGGAAAAAATGGAGTAATGATAAAGGAACTCAAGTCAGTTGAAGATGTTGAAATTCTATTGCCTGGAGGATCTGGATATATAAGAGCGGAAATCAGGCATGATATGTATTCAATCATGCTAAATCCAATTGCGAGAATAAAAGAATTCCCGGTAGAAAAATAATCACTTTCGTCATTGCGAGGTAGCGAAGCGACGAAGCAATCCCCTGAATTGAATCAATAAAGAATGATTACTTTTCTCTGGTTTTCTCCAGTGCCTATGTGGATTCCCGCGTCAACGCGTCAGAGGTTGCACAAGGTCCGAGAATAAAGTTTACTTTCTGCGCCAATATGGCAGAGTCGGCAAGCCATACCGGCGGCACTCAAAATCATGTGTTTATAAATTATTGTGAAATATAAAGTATGCTCGTTATTCTGTTACTGGCATGGAGCTTGTACTTTATAAACATGTAGCAATATATTTTGGTGTTATTCCTCTGAAGGCACGAATGACATGATAGCATTTTTTCATTTTAGGGTTCCGATAATGGATTTAAGCAGACTCACAAAAAAATCACAGGCTGCAATACATGAAGCGCAGGTCGGTGCGGTAAAGTATGGACATATTGAAGTAGATGTTGAACATCTGCTTACTGCGTTGCTTGAGCAGGAAAATGGGATAGCTCCAAGACTTCTGGAGAAAATTGATATTCCTGTCGATGCGTTCCTGCTGAGTATTAGCAGAGATTTGCAGAAAAGACCTCATCAATCCGGCCACGGCGCTGAAGCGGGCAAGGCATATATCACCCAGAGGCTTGAAAAAATTCTTGTTAACGCTGAAGATGAAGCGAAAAGAATAAAAGATGAATATGTATCAGTTGAACACCTTTTGCTGGCAATGGTTGACGAAGGAAAACAGACACCATCAGGAAAGCTGTTTATTCAATTCAATATAACAAGGGAAAAAATTCTTTCGGCAATGAATGAAGTACGTGGAAGGCAGAGAGTAAGGAGTAGTGAGCCGGAGGAAACATACGAAGCCCTTGAAAGATATGGTCGAGACCTGGTGGTTGAAGCGCGGAAAGGTAAACTAGACCCGGTTATTGGTCGAGACGAAGAAATACGACGGGTTATCAGGATATTAAGCAGAAAAACAAAGAATAACCCGGTTTTGATCGGGGAGCCCGGTGTTGGTAAAACGGCCATAGTTGAAGGGCTGGCACATCGCATCGTTCGAGGAGATGTACCGGGAAGCTTGAAGGATAAATCTATATTTTCACTGGATATGGGTTCTTTAATTGCTGGAGCGAAATTCCGGGGCGAGTTTGAAGAAAGACTGAAAGCTGTCCTGGCTGAAGTGAAACAGTCCGAGGGCAATATCCTGATGTTCATTGATGAGCTGCATACAATCGTGGGAGCGGGCAAGGCGGAAGGGGCGATGGATGCAGGAAATATGTTGAAACCGATGCTTGCACGCGGTGAGTTGCATTGTATCGGTGCAACGACTCTCGATGAATACCGTACCAATATCGAAGCGGATAGTGCGTTGGAACGAAGGTTTCAACCAATCCTAATAAATCCACCCAGCGTGGAAGATACAATCTCGATATTGCGAGGTTTGAAAGAGCGTTTTGAGGTGCATCACGGTGTAAAAATACAGGATAACGCTATCGTTTCATCTGCTGTTCTCTCCAACCGCTACATAACCGAACGGTTTCTCCCCGACAAAGCAATTGATCTTGTGGACGAAGCCTGCGCTATGATTCGTACCGAAATAGACTCTATGCCCGCTGAACTTGATGCTGTCACCCGCAGAGTAATGCAACATGAAATCGAGGCGGCGGCTTTATCAAAAGAAGACGATGCCTCCAGCATGGAGCGGTTTGAAACATTGAGAAAAGAACTGGCTGATGAACGTGAGAAAGCTGATGCGATGCAAGCGCAGTGGGATGCTGAAAAACTGGCGATAGATCGAGTACGCAAAATACGTGAAGAAATAGAGATATTAAGACTTCAAATTGATAAGGCTGAACGAGAATATGACCTGAACCTTGCTGCTGAATTAAAACACGGACGCCTTCCGGAGCTGCAAAAGAAACTAGGAGTAGAAGAGGATAAGTTTGCAGCCCGTCAGACCGGAAATAAACTGTTACGCGAGGAAGTGACCGAGGACGAGATATCTGATATTGTAGCTAAATGGACTGGAATTCCAGTCAGCCGTTTGATGGAGGGTGAAAAAGAGAAGCTGCTGAAGTTGGATCAAATCCTGCATCAGAGGGTGATTGGTCAGGATCAAGCTGTTCAGCTCGTGACTGATGCTATCATAAGGTCAAGATCGGGAATAAAAGATCCAAAACGTCCTATCGGTAGTTTTCTTTTTCTCGGTCCGTCCGGGGTTGGCAAAACAGAACTTGCCAAAACCCTTGCAGAGGCTCTGTTTGACAGCGAGGAAAACTTGGTTCGGATAGATATGAGTGAATATATGGAGCGTCATTCTGTCTCGCGTCTTACAGGCGCCCCTCCGGGATATATCGGGTACGATGAAGGTGGACAACTGACTGAGACGGTCAGACGTAAACCATATTCCGTTGTACTCTTTGATGAGATCGATAAAGCACATCCGGATGTGTTCAACGTGCTACTGCATGTTCTCGATGATGGCAGGATTACCGACAGCCACGGGAGAACAGTGAATTTCAAAAATACGGTTCTCATTCTAACCGGTAATATCGGTTCTACAGAACTCTTGAATGGTTTAACGTCCGATGGCAGGATTACTGAAGATGTTCATAATAAGGTAATGGCTGAATTGAGAGAAGTTTTCAGACCTGAGTTCTTGAATAGACTTGATGATGTTATCATGTTCAAGCCGCTTACGTTAAAAGAGATCGAAGAGATAATCGACCTGCTGATAAATGAATTACAGAAAAGGTTACAAGATAGAAATATTCAATTGCAGCTTAGTCCGGCAGCAAGAGAATTTATAGCCGCGGAGGCTTATGATCCTGTTTTCGGAGCACGCCCACTAAAACGTTACCTCCAAAGTGAAATCGAAACACACCTGGGACGCTCGATTGTGGAGGGGAGTATTAAAGACGGTTCTGCAGTATTAATAGATATGGTCAATAATACCCTGAAAATAAGCGTGTCGTAGAACTCTATAGCAAAATGTACAGAGTTAAAAAGTGTAGAGTCCAAAAGTATAGAGTTCAACCTTCAGGTTGTTCTTTTTATTTACACACTGAAGTGTGAACTCTATACTTTTATAAAAATCAGAATTCTTTCAATATCAATTCATCAAGATCTCTCTTTGGAACATGGTGGACTTCGTTGTCATCCCACCAATAATTGAAATCATCGTTTTCAGGCATGGTTTCTATGACAACTTTCTCTCCGGGTTCCCCGATTGCAAGTATTAAAAGGATATCAAATTGCTCCTTAATCTCGAGAGCTACTCTTAATTGAGAGCGCTTGATAGACCCCATCATACAGCAGCCTAAACCCATAGAGCGAGCCCCAAGCATCATAGTTTGTGCAGAAATACCATGATCACAATCAATATCCCGGTGGAGATTCTTGTCTCCAAGAATAACGATATATCCGGAAGGACGCTCCGATTCATTCGGTCCATCCCAATCCTTAAGTGCGGCAGCCCATCCAAGACAACTAAATACTTGATTACACACATCATGCACTGAAACGAGGATATACTTCAGTGGTTGTAGGTTTCTTGCCGACGATGTCTGCCTGGCGAGCGAAACAAGCTCTTGCAGGACAGGCAGGGATACACGTGTTTCAGTACGAAACCTGCGCGTTGAACGTGTTTCCGTTACAAGTTTTGAAAAATCGTTAAAGTCCATTGAGAAACTCCTCTAAAAAAACTCTTGAACTGGAGGCTAAAATTTACGAAACTCTGTGCGGCACTTGCATAGTGTTTGACTTTCATGTAAAATGCAAGCGAAAAGTTGAAAACAACAAAGCAATCCGGAGGAAAAAATGCAACTGGCAACCAGGCTCGATTTTGATGGTTTAGTTTGTGCGGCGATGATCTATGAAATGGAGAGAATCGAAGAGATAAACTTTACAAACCCCAAGGAACTTGAAGAAGGCAGAATGCCTTTTTACTTTGATTATGGCGATGCGCTTGCCCACCTGCCATTTAATGCAAATGCCAGGCTGTGGTTTCATAATCGTGATTTCGAGAGTATTCCACCTCAGAAACTCGAAGGTGTACGAGGTAAATGGGCTCACGCTAACTGTGTATCGACCCTTGTATATGAATATTATAATAAACCGGAGCTGGAAAAATTCAAGCCATTGGTTGATCATGCTGATAATTTAGGTGCAGCTATTCTCACCAAGGAAGACATACTTGACCCCAAAGGCTGGATGATGCTTTGTTACACTCTTGATCCACGTTTTGCCCAGGATCATGGCTATGGCGTTGAAATATTGACAGCTATACGAACAGGTAAATCACCCGAAGAAATTCTCCAGAAAGAAAAAGTTGCCTTGCGTGTAAGTAGATACCTGGAAGATGAAAAACGTTACCGTGCAGAATTAAAACAGCATACCAAGATGGATGGAAACGTTATTTTAACCGACTTCACTGATTTTACTGATGCTCCACGTGGAAACCGCTTTGTTGCTTTTCTTGCGTATCCTGACGGCAATGTTCAAGTCCGAGTTGATAATGATCGCGATCCCATGAGGTTGAAAGTCTCTGTAAGCAAAAGTATTTTCAATAAAACTTGTGGAGTTAATGTCGGTGAATTGATGAAAGAATATTCCGGCGGCGGGGTTGAAGGTGCTGGAACATGTCCGATTGCTGCAAGGAACAAGGACAAACGTGTTCCGGAAATTATTGAAAAGCTTAAAGGTTAGACAATTCATATACCATTCTGTTTAGATGAATTACGTAACCCGGGTGTGTTCGCCCGGGTTTTTGATATGTTAAATGAATATTAATCCCAACCAAATTAATGAGAGCAAGAGCTTATTATTTGGTGATACTTGACTCTATGAATTAAGTTCTTATATTTGGAGGCTATGGGTTTAAGCAGGCTTTTTGCTTAAGCAGATTATTGCAGGAAAAGGCAACATCCTGTTTTAACTTAACATGGTTTAACGTCGGATAGATGTTTGACTCGGTTGGTTCTTTACTTATTTGAATGACCTACCGTAATGCTGCCGGTGTAGCTCAGTGGTAGAGCACCGGATTTGTAATCCGGCGGCCGAGGGTTCGACTCCCTCCGCCGGCCCAATGCCGTTTGGAGGGATGTATAGCTTTGGAGAGTCTCAAATTTTCTCTGGAGCGGGATTTAACGGTGACACGAACCGCAATGCAGGGAGCCTGTTACTACAGCATAGGTAACATGCTATTTACCTGGATATGCGAGGCGCGCCACCTTTTATGTATTTCTTGAAATTAGACTTTATTCCCGGATATTGTCCAATAGGCAGTGTGATATGAATTTGCCGAGGTGATTGGGGGGATGCCCGAGCGGCCAAAGGGAGCAGACTGTAAATCTGCCGGCGTATGCCTTCGTAGGTTCAAATCCTACTCCCCCCACGTGTTTTAAATTAGGAATTACAAAAATATTTATGTGCGGGTAATTAAGATTTTTAAAGGTTTTGATTCCTAATTCATAATTCCTAATTTCTAATTGTTTTTTTTGCGGGAGTAGCTCAATTGGCTAGAGCATCGGCCTTCCAAGCCGAAGGTTACGGGTTCGAGCCCCGTTTCCCGCCCTATACGAATCTGGGATCGATGGAATAGATTTCTGATCATTTTTAGAATTTATAACTTTTTAATAGTATGTATTTGCAGTCTGTATATGCGCTGTTACGTTTGGCGGATTAATTATTTAAAAATTTTGATTCATAATTCTTAATTGGTTTCGTTTTCGCCATCGTAGCTCAGTCGGTAGAGCGCGTCCTTGGTAAGGACGAGGTCACCGGTTCAATCCCGGTCGATGGCCCATAATTGCAAATATAATTTTTTGTTGTACAGGATATTTCAGGGTTTTTAGGAGAAAAGGACATGGCCAAGGAGAAATTTGCGCGGACTAAGCCGCATGTCAATATCGGCACAATCGGTCACGTAGATCATGGTAAGACGACTTTGACCGCCGCTATGACACTTGTATTGTCAAAGAAGTACGGTAATGTAGAATTCCGTTCTTTTGATTCCATTGACAATGCACCTGAAGAGCGTGAGCGTGGAATCACAATTGCTACCGCACATGTAGAGTATGAGACACCTAATCGTCATTATGCTCATGTTGACTGTCCGGGTCACGCTGATTATGTGAAGAACATGATTACCGGCGCCGCTCAGATGGATGGTTCCATTGTAGTTGTTTCCGCAGCTGACGGTCCGATGCCTCAAACACGTGAACATATACTTTTGGCACGCCAGGTGAATGTGCCATCGCTTGTAGTTTATATGAACAAAGTTGACATGGTTGACGATGAAGAACTTCTTGACCTTGTCGAGCTTGAGATGCGTGAGCTTTTAAGCGAGTATAAATTTCCCGGCGACGATTTACCCATAATCCGTGGCAGCGCCCTTGAAGCTTTGAACAACCCTGATGACGAAGAGAAAACCGCAAGTATTTTTGAGCTTATGGAGGCCGTTGATTCCTACGTTGAGCTTCCTGAGCGTGATATTGACAAGCCGTTTATCATGCCTGTCGAGGATGTGTTTTCCATCACCGGTCGTGGCACTGTCGCCACTGGACGTATTGAACGTGGCGTCGTCAACATTGGTGATAACGTTCAGTTGCTTGGTCTTGGTGCCGACCGTAAGACGGTTGTAACCGGTGTAGAGATGTTCCGTAAGATTCTTGACCGTGGCGAAGCCGGCGACAATGCCGGTCTTCTTCTTCGTGGTGTTGACAAGACTGAGATAGAGCGTGGTATGGTACTGGCGAAACCCGGTTCCATCACCCCTCATACCAAGTTTGAATCAGAAGTTTATGTTCTTGGCAAAGATGAGGGTGGTCGTCATACCCCGTTTTTCACGGGCTATCGTCCCCAGTTCTTTTTCCGTACCACTGATGTAACCGGCGATATAGCACTACCTGAAGGTGTAGAGATGGTAATGCCCGGTGACAATATCAAGATGACGGTAAATTTGATTACACCCATAGCGATGGACGAACAACTTCGTTTCGCTATCCGTGAAGGCGGAAGAACAGTAGGCGCCGGAGTTGTTACTAAAATTATTGAGTAAA